>Ga0160468_100052_pt1 | contig 176828 bp, 132 predicted proteins | sample HID1972K_E11MG_FD_108234 | JGI IMG/M metagenome (GOLD analysis project Ga0160468, IMG submission 108234) | Enriched pill bug-associated microbial communities from UW Madison campus, WI, USA - HID1972K_E11 MG | ecosystem: Host-associated > Arthropoda: Insects > Digestive system > Unclassified ... | reverse complement strand
CAAACAGACAAAAGGAAGCATCCGGGCATCCACCGAATTCGGTTTGAGCAGTTCGGCTGCTGCGGTGATCCGCCGGGCTTTTGAGCCGGCTTATATCCACCGGGATGGAGAAGCGGTTAGCCGCAGCACCCAGCAGGTGTACCGGAGCTTGCGTAACAGTCTCACCGGCAGTATAGGTCAACGTGATCTTCATGATGCTAACCTACAGGATCTGGTGGGTATGGATTTTAACGGCTCGAGCAAGCTTTCAGACGTGCTGCAGATCAGCCACAGCGTATGCTGGGATGCAGAGGGTAATCTGGAAGTAACTCTGGGCAGGTTCAACCCCAGGGAAGATGTAAAAAAAGCTGCAGGATATCCGAAAAGGGCCTCCCGTTACCGGATACGGCTAATGGCGGTAGCCTTCGACTTCAGGCAGGAGTATCTGGAATATCTGGACATAAAGGATCTGGATTTGCACCAGACAGAGATTATGGAGGCGCAAACCATCAGCCTAAACGCCCAGGCAGATCCGAGCTGCATCGTGATGCTGAGCATGTCGCTGCTGATGTACGATCAGGTAGGCCACACCGGAGAATATATCCTGCTCAACAACAAAGGCTTCAGTCCCTGCGCCATCATCGCAGCTTATCAATCTGAACAACCGGCACCAAATACGGCAAGCCCCATCAGCCTTAGCATAGAAGCCTATCCTGATCGCTACATGAAAATACAGGAAATGGGGTACGACGGCAACCGGCTATTGAGGGAGCTGACTCTTAAGATAAAGGCAGATGCGAAAAAACAGGTTCAAAGAGCGGATAAAAGAGTAAATACACCAGATCCTGTAGAATTGCGGAAGCGAATCTCGTTTAAAAAGGAATAGGTAGCAGCCGTAACAGGCAAGTTTCAGTCAGATGGTTATATTTACTTTATGAAATTAGTCATTTACCTTGCCGCTATTATTCTTTTAAGCTCATGTAATCAGTCAAAAGACGTTGATCTGATAATTTACAATTCCAAAGTTTATACTGTCGATGAAGATTTTACAGTTGCAGAAGCTTTTGCAGTGAAAGGCGGCAAGATTCTCGAGGTGGGCACTTCGGAGCATATCCGGAAAACCTATAAGGGGGCAGAAGAGGTAGATGCAGGGGGCAAAGCGGTCTACCCGGGCTTTATTGACGGACATTCGCACTTTGTACTTTATGGAGAGGGACTGCAACAGATAGATCTTACCGGAACAACCAGCTGGCAGGAAGTCCTCAGCAAAGTCAGTGAATTCGCTGCAAAAAATACAAACGGCTGGATTATAGGGAATGGATGGGACCAGAATGATTGGGAGGGTAAGAGTTTTCCTACAAATGAGGAGTTGAATATATTATTCCCTGGACGCCCTGTATTTCTCTCGAGGGTGGACGGACATGCTGCTATTGTGAACGAAGTTGCGATTCAGGAAGCGGGATTAAAAGCAGGCAAGAAACTTGTCGGCGGGGAGATTGAAACAGTGAACGGAAAGCTGACCGGCATCCTGGTCGATAACGCAATAAATCTGGTTGCACATAAAATTCCGGCGCCAACGTCTGAGATGTCTTCCAGGGCATTGATGGATGCGCAGCGTAACTGTTTTGCAGTCGGGTTAACCTCTGTCACGGATTGCGGTTTGGACCACCAGGTAGTGGATTTTATTGATAGTATGCAGCGAGCAGGAGAGTTAAAGATGAGGATGTATGTGATGCTTTCAGATAAACCCGCGAACTATGAATACGCATTTAAGAAGGGCTTGTACAAGACAGATGGTCTGAATGTTCGTTCTTTTAAGGTGTTTGCCGATGGAGCTTTGGGCTCAAGAGGAGCGTGCTTGTTAGGTCCGTATTCTGATAAGCCGGATCATAGGGGTTTTCTTTTAAGTGATAAGAAGCATTTCGAGGAAGTGGCTGAAAAGATCTTCAGCAAGGGGTTTCAGATGTGTACACATGCGATAGGTGATTCGGCTAACCGGGAGATCCTGAATGTATATGGACGAATATTGAAAGAACAGAACGATAGGCGCTGGCGAATTGAACATGCGCAGGTGATATCACCGGATGATTTCAGCCGTTTTGCTGAATTTTCCGTTATTCCATCTGTGCAGTCCACTCATGCCACTTCTGATATGTACTGGGCGGGAGATCGTCTGGGAACCGAGAGATTAAAAGGTGCTTACGCTTACAAAAATTTGCTGAAGCAGAATGGGTGGCTGGTTCTGGGAACAGATTTTCCTGTCGAGAACATCGACCCTTTAAATACATTCTATGCGGCAACTGTGCGCAAAGACGCGAAGGGGTATCCTGCCGGCGGTTTCCAGTCTGAAAATGCATTGAGCAGGGAAGAGGCACTCCGGGGTATGACTATTTGGGCAGCGAAAGGAAACTTTGAGGAATCGGAAAAGGGTAGCCTGGAGCCTGGCAAGTTTGCTGACTTTGTTATCATGGATCTGGACCTGATGCAGGTTAAGCCGGAGGAGTTGTTGAAGAATAAGGTGCTCAAGACTTATCTGGGTGGTGAGAAAGTTTATGAAAGGTGAGAGAGGTATTACTTGATTGCTTTTATTTTGGTAACTAAGAGGGCAATTAATATTCCGAAGCAGCCTATGACCGCATAAGAATACCTCAAGTTGGCCAGTGCCGATATGTACCCTATAAGTGGAGGACCAAGGAGAAAGCCGAAGTAGCTGACTCCTGAGACCATAGCGAGGGCCATGCCCGGAGAAACTTTTTTATTGTTACCGGCAATGGTGTAGACCATGGGAACAACACCTGACACGCCTAACCCGACCAGCATGAAGCCTATCGTTGCAGGGACCAGATAAGGGAAGGTAACGGATATGAACATGCCTAAGGAGATCATTATTCCACTGAACTGCAACCATCTTTTTCTGCCGAACCTGGTAATCATTTTATCACCAACAAAACGTCCTGTAGCCATCATGATCATGAAGGACGCATAGCCTAATACCACGTATGCAGCAGGGGCGTTGACAATGTCTTTGAAGTAGATGCCACTCCAATCAAACATAGCACCTTCTGTAGCCATACTGCAGAATCCGATGATTCCTAACTGGATCAGGACCTTATCAGGTTTATTAAATCCCTTTGTTTTTGTCTCCGCAACCGCAGGCTTGTTTCCTACAGCAAGATGTTTGAAGTTAAGAAATATGTTAAGCCATAGAATGAGTGTAACTACCCAGAAGTGCGCATAGGGCACCTGTCCGAAATTAATGAAAACGAGGCCGAGTAACGCACCTGTGAAACCGCCCAGGCTCCAGGCTCCGTGGAAGGATGACATGATAGGTTTGCCATAAGCCTGCTCGGCCACTACACCCTGGGTGTTGAGGGAGATGTTACACATATTTCCGATTACTCCCCAGAGGAACAGGAACAGGGCCAGCTGCCAGCCGGCAGCGGCAATACCAAAGTTTGTTAGTGCGAGGGCATAGAAGGGCACAACCGCTGTGAGCATTTTCTTACTGCCGTATTTGGTTACGAGTCTCCCTGAAATGGGCATGGTTATCAGCTGACCCAAAGGTAGGGCCAGGAGGATACTCCCGAGCATGGCATCGGAGAGGTTTAGAGTATGTTTTATGTCCGGAATCCTGCTTGCCCAAGAAGCAAAGCAGAGGCCTTGTCCGAAGTAAAAAAGTGATACTGCAAGACGAATTCGGTTGGGGGTGGTAATGTTTTGTTTGATTTGTACTGCTTCTGTATTCATGATCACGTTCCTGCCTGGATAAAAACTGCCTTAAGAGAAGGCAGTATTAGCGGAGGATTTTCTTTTTAATGTGTTGCCTAACGATGGTTAGGGTTTTGCGATGCAAATATACGGTTTAATATGTTCATAGTGAGTGCATCTTTGCGCATTCCCAACCGATGATAGCAGTTTTTCTGGTGTTACCCCACATGTATCCTCCGAATGTGCCGGATGTCTGGATTACCCTGTGGCAAGGGATAAGGAAGGCGACCGGATTGCTGCCGATAGCGGTTCCTACTGCGCGTGAGGCGCCGGGACTGTTGATCTCTTTTGCTACGGCACCGTACGTACTGAGCTTACCCATAGGGATTTTAAGTAGTGCTTCCCATACTTTGAGCTGGAAGGGAGAGGCTTTAAGATGTAGCTTTACGTTGGAGAGTGCTGCCCAGTCATTTTGGAAGATATGCAGGGCGCCTGTCTGAAAAGAGTCCGATCTTTCAGTGAAGCTAGCGTTGGGAAATTTCGCCGAAAGTTTTGACAGCGCAATGATATTCTCATCATCAAAAGCCATATAACATACCCCCTTGGAAGTGGAAGCGACGATGAGGTGCCCGAAGGGAGATTCGGCAAAGCTATAATTGATATGAAGATTCTGTCCGCCGTTCTTATATTCCGCCGGCGTCATACCTTCGATGGTGATGAAGAGGTCATGCAGCCTGCTGGTGCTCGACAAACCGGTATGAAAAGCGGTTTCAGATAAGGTAGCTCTTTCGTTGAGCAGCTTTTTTGCATGCTGTGTGCTGATGTATTGCAGGAATTTCTTTGGCGTGGTACCGGCCCAGTCGGTAAAAAGCTTTTGGAAGTGAAAGGGACTAAGGTGCACCTTCTCCGCTATCTCCTCCAGGCTGGGCTGATTTTTGAAATTAGCGAGTATATATTCAATTGCCGAGGCGATGCGCTGATAATTAATTTCTTCCTGCGTTTTCATATAGCCTTATTACGTTACAAATGTCGGAGATAATATGATCTAAAAAATCTGAAACTTGCTCTGTTTGTCAGATGGCTGCGTTCTGTATGAAGTCGGTTAAAAAACATTCACTGTAGTTTTTCGGTTTAGATGATAACACTACACTCCATTGAGTTTTGATTATGATTCAGTTCAAACCATTTAATATGAAAAAGATCGTTGCAACAGCATTTGCCTTTAGTATTTTTCTGACGGCTTGTATAGGAACCGACAAAGATAAAGAAGTCCGCGGGTCGACGGCTGATACAGGCAAACTTGCTATTTCTACAGAGAAACCTACAGCCGCTGCAACGGTTGAAATTCCCGGACTGGACACCATTAAGGCTAATAACACTATTTTGCTTACGGGAAATGATCGTATGCAGTACAGCGATACTTTATTCAAAGTTAAGGCTTCAGAAAAGGTAAAGCTGACGCTCAAAAACATTGGTAAAATGCCTAAGAAATCAATGGGGCATAGTTTTGTGCTATTGGCGCAGGGGACAGACTTTACCAATTTCGCCACGGAGGCCATGAAAGCAAGAGATGACGACTATATACCACAACAGCTGAAATCATCGATCATTGCTCACACGCGGTTAGTTGGTCCGGGTGAAACTGATGAAATTACGTTTTCAGTACCGAGCAAGGGTCTTTACGATTTCCTATGTACTTTTCCCGGGCATTATGGCACTATGCGTGGGAAGCTCATGGCTGAGTAAGCGGTAGCTAAACCTCAAGGGTGAGAAGGGAATGCTGGCTTGCGGTATGCATATCTCTCCAGATGCGGTTTAACAGGGTAGTTTTCTTAGCTGCGTCGAGTCCGCAGTAAGGGTGGAGATTGTCAGTAACTCTTCTGGAGACGTGGGCAAGTGTTCGGCTTACAAGACTTACTTCATTTAGCACCGATTCTTCCAGGGTATCATTCTGAAGGTCGCTCCATGACTTGTCTGCAATTTGGAAGAATTTATTTCTGGCATCCGCAAGAAGTTTCTTTTGACTTGCAAATGTTTCCTTTATGATAGCGGCATGATGTTCGGAAAACCGTTTCAGATTGTCGGAGTTGAGGACATGAAGTTCTGCTACTTCAAGAAAATGGAGAGCCATTCCGGAAAAGTTGACAGCGAGAGTTGTTTCGGCGAGCTGAAGAAAGGGATAGTTACCGGCATTCGTTCGCATTTTCAGGTCACTGTTGATTTGAAAGGAACGATTCGTGGGGACAATGAGGTTGTTCACTTCGAAGCCGTGACTCCCTGTCGCGACCATACCGATGTATGACCATGTAAGAGAAGTGCTCACTTCTTTTTTGTCGAAGATGAAAGATTTCACAATTTCCTTACCTTGATCATCCAGGATTGCAGAACTATCGTTGTTTTTAATGAAACAGTTGGCTGTGAAGTGGGTGGCATGCAGAGCTCCACTTGAATGCTTCCATGATCCGTTAATGAGATAACCTTCGGGCGTTTTTACGGCCGTCCCACCAATAGCACCGCTACCGGTGACACAAGTGTTTACACTATTGAAGATATGATTGCGTAGTTTCTCTTCCAGAAAGCCGGCGAACCAGGAGGCTCCGCTGCATAGTGTTACAGTCCAGCCGGTACTTCCATCTATCATCGAGATCGATTCGAGCAACCGGAGGATTGAAGGCAGTTCTATGTCTATTCCGCCGAACTCTTCAGGAAGGTAAAGCTTAAACCATCTTTCCTGTTCAATAAGACTGATGATCTCTGGGTGCAGCCTACCTGCTTCTTCTGAAGCATCAGCGTATTTGAGAATAGTTTGCGCAGCGGAATTGTTTAGGGCGAAGATGTCCATAGAAAAGCTTGTACGCTTGTATGCGAGTCGCGAAGTAAAGGAATTGTGGTCAGAAGGGCAAACGCCATGTGTACTTATCGCTTGATCTTCTCGCCGGATCTGGTGCTGTAGATCGTCATCAGATAACCGGCAATAGGGGTGAAGCATATGGAAAAAAGGAGAGACCAGCCAAAGCCTATCTTTCTGGGTCTTCCGAAGAACCAGGCAACGAGAAAGCAGATAAGGAAGTAGATCACCGCGGCAATAAGCAAATTTGTTTGATTGGAATAGACGTCACGTTGTAGCATAATGGTAGGTTTTCCTATTAAACGGGTTTTGGGAGGTGTTTGTTTATTTAGAGTTTGTCGCTTTAACTCGGTGAATGTCAGCTGAAGATGATATCTCAACTTATATAATAATCTTCCAGGCTTAAGTTTTAGATTTGCGGTCTTGTCAACAGGGGGAATAATTTAAAAATGAGAAAATCGATCAGAAGGAAAGCCTACTCAGGCCTTGTATTCAATATCATATTTGTAAGTCTGCTCGCGTCTATGTTGGCTTCCACATTGAAATTGATTACGGAACATTACCAAAGTGAAATGTTCCACAAGGCATCTAACTATTTTGGAGTAGTCCTTATATTTCCTTTGATAGGCTTCACGCTGATATATCTTTTAAGGAAACTCGTTTTTCATAACAAGCCCAACAAAGGGATCACTGAAATCTATAATACGTTAGAAAATAGAAAGAATGAGCTTCCTTTCTATAAGGTGCTCTCGCATTATGCTAACGGTTTTCTGACGGTAATTTTCGGGGGATCAACTGGTGTAGAAGTCTCTACAGTAGTCGCGACGGCCGCAATCGGTTCGAATGCTTACAAGAAAACAGGCCTTGCCTATAAGTACAAAACAGAGATTGTAGCGGCAGCGGTCGCTGCAGGTGTAGCAACACTGTTTGGCAGCCCTTTCGCTGGACTCTTTTTTGCGGTGGAGGCTATTGCACGCAAAGTTTCGAAAACAGTGGTGTTTTCCGCTGTTCTGGCTGTAATCGTTGCATCTGCCACAACATACTTTGTGGGCGCTGAACCATTGTTTAAACTGCATCCGAAGCCATGGTCGTTGACAGCGTTGCCTTACCTGGTGGGCTTGAGCATTCTTGCCGGACTTATATCTGTCTACTTTACGAAAGTGTGTTTGTTTATTAAAAGTCGCTTCGCCTTGATCACCAACAACTCTTATCGGATCATTTTAGGTGCTGGCATTGTTGGAACTGCAATTTTGTTTCTGCCTCAGCTTTACGGAGATAGTTACCATGTTGTGTCTGGTTTCTTAGAGAACACGGCAAATATTACTTTCTCTAATTCGCTGGGCTTGTTGCTTTTGGCGCTTATCATTTTGAAACCTTTAATTGCTTCCGTGACATTGGGCGCTGGCGGTGATGGCGGTGTGTTTGCACCGGGAATGGTCATCGGTGCTTTGCTTGGGCTGCTTTTCGCAATATCCTGCAATCATTATCTGGGTACGCATTTGATTGTTATCAATTTTATGGTCATTGGAATGGCAGCTGTATTAAGCGGGTGTATTCATGCACCGCTGACTGCGATTGCTTTGTTTACTACACTGTCAGGATCAACTTTGATCTTGATTCCGATCATCATTGGGTGTGTGGTAGCAAAGTGTACAGCGAAGTCGGTTTACCAGTATTCTGTATATAGTTATAAGGCATAGGAGGTAGTCGTTACTGCTGTTTTGAAATAACGAATACCTGTATTGTACCCATCTATTTGTTCTTGTTCTCAGAAATCTCTTTTATGATTTCGATAGCCTTATCCCACATCTTGGCATGTTCTGTAATGTACTTAAGAGGCAGGGGGCCTGATTCGATAGTGAGCTTGTATTGGTCATTGTTGACTTTTGTCAGCTGATATATTTCGGCATATGCGCCGGTTTCACTGGCCGGGGCTGGGTCTACATCATCAAACATATCGACCCTAAGGTAATCCATTGGCCGGTGTTCTTTAACAACTCCGCGGGCACCTACATCTCCACTTAGATCTGTCCAAACGACTTCAGACCCTGGCTTCCAATCGGTTTTGACAAATGCGCCGCCGCCGAACGCTTCTCCCCATTGATTAGCAGGATTTAATATTACGTCCCAGATTACTTCTGCATTGGCTGAGATAGGAATATCTCTTTTGATGACCTCTTCCTCTAAATAGTTCTTAAGCGATTCTCCCAGGATAGAGTTCCAGCCTTGCGTAAAGCTCGCAACAGCGAAGTTCGGGTTGGCTTCAGGGAAACTCTCCAATCCTTCATGGGTTAGTTTCAGGCGCGTTTTCTGTTCTTCTTCTTCAAAGAGTTCCCAGGTTACCACTGAATATCCGTCGTTATGTTCAGGATAGACCCAGCTGTAACTGAGCTTGTGAGGCGGATCTGCCACTATTACTGTACATTCATGGAGATACTGTACATTTTTATCTCCGCCGGTGAACTGAAACTTGAAGCCTTGATCCGCTTTGAACTCCTCCAGTTCGAAGTACCATTCTTTCATCTGTTCCGTTTCGGTGATCGCTCTCCAGACCTTTTCAACGGGAGCATTATAGATGCGTTCTACAGTTAGCGGTTGTGTTTCCATAGTGCTGGTTTAGTTTAAACTTTCTATTGTTGTGAAAATCTTCGCTGCAATAGCGTTCTCTTCCTTCTTGCTCGAAATTGATCAACTCCCATTCGGTAAGAATTTTTAATGTTTTTTGATATTGCAGGCCTGCTTATGTGAAATCATATTAATATAGAATATAATTTGGTTGCGCATCGCTTTTAACGCTTATTCCCACACATTAGTTTTTGGAGTGACTATATATAATCCAACAAAAAAGCCATTGGGAACAATGGCTTTTTTCTTTCTGCGTGGAGCCGGAGGGATTCGAACCCTCGTCCAAACATGGAACAAATTATGCTTTCTACATGCTTATCTGCCATTTAATTGTAGGGAAAGGGAAGGTTGGCCGATTACCTATACCGTATTCCTTAGGTGCTTTATCTCGCCTGATCATCACACCTCTAATCAAGCCAGTTCTGTTGATCGATGCCCCGTGTACTGGTTAAACAGAACAGAATACCAGCGGGACAAAAGCTGAGCTAATTCTAAATTAGGCAGCTAAGGCGTAGTTATTTTCGCCAATTGTGGTTTGAGAGTTCAGATTTAAGCGCTAGTCTCACAACGCGCTGCATGCTTACATACCTGCCGCCATCCTGTCAATTCCGGTCGGCCCCAAATATGTATTTGTTAATGAATACTCGCCGTTTCCGATGGAGTATTTTTCAACTTTCTGCCGGGATAAGCGAGTAAACCTTTTTCCAGACAGATCATGGCTTTCGCCAGATCTTCTCTATTCAAAACGTATGCCAATCTTATTTCGTCTACTCCGTCGCCTAAAGTGCTGTAAAAACCGGCAGCTGGTGCCATCATTACTGTCTGATTGTCATAATCGAACTTTTCTAGCATCCATTGGCAGAACTTTTCGGCATCATCTACGGGGAATCGGGCTACTACATAAAAAGCACCTTTTGGATTCGGACAAAATACTCCTTCCATCTTATTTAAGGATGAAACAAGTTGATCGCGCCTCGAGGTGTATTCTTTGTTAATGATCTCGAAGTAGGAATCAGGCGTTTCAACCCCTGCTTCTGCTGCGATCTGATCAACCATTCCTGGACTTAAACGTGATTGTGCAAATTTTAGTGCTGTAGCAAGGACCTTTTTATTTTTGGTTACGAAGCAACCGATACGTGCACCGCATGCGCTATATCTTTTGGAGATGCTGTCAAATACGATGACGTTCTCTTCGATGCCGCCCAAATGCATAGGGGAGTGAAACTTGTTGCCATCATAACAAAATTCGCGGTACGCTTCATCGACAAAGAAATACAGGTCGTATTTCAGACAGAGCTTTTTCAGCTCTTCAAGCTCCTCATAAGAATACAGGTATCCGGTTGGATTATTGGGATTGCAAATGAAGAGGGCTTTAGTCTTATCGGTGATCAGCTTTTCAAACTCGGACACAGGAGGCAATGCAAAAGCATTCTCAATAAGGGACAATACCGGTTTGATGACGGCATTGCTCATCCATGCAAACGCATTGTAATTTGCATAAAACGGTTCGGGAATGATAATTTCGTCGCCGGGATCCAGACAGGTCTGCATCGCTATTACGATCGCTTCAGATGCGCCGCTGGTGACAAGGATGTCTTCTGCGGTGATATTATATCCTGCACGGTTGTAGTATTCTGCTAATTTTGCGCGGTATGATGGTGTTCCTTCAGATTGGGTATACGCCAACACTTTAAAATCGGCCTTGCGGATAGCGTTCATCATCACTTCCGGGGTTTCAATATCTGGTTGGCCAATATTCAGATGGTAGACTGTCTTTCCCTGCTGTTTTGCCTGCTCTGCAAATGGTGTTAATTTGCGTATAGGTGAAGCTGGCATTTCCTTCCCCTTGTTTGAAATAGTTGGCATAATATACAAACATAAAAAAAACCTCCCTGCTAACAGAGAGGTTTTTCTAAAATCTTTTACCCTATACTACTGGGCAGTAACGCTTCCCTTTATGTAAATGTATTTTACGGGAGTTTTTGCGTTTGACTTAATAGTGAGGGCTTTATTGAAGGCACCCGGCGCAGCTGCGTTAAACGTAACAGTAATGGTACCTGTTTCGCCCTTTTTTATCGGCGTACTTGTGTATTTTGGTACTGTACATCCGCAAGTAGACTCTACATTGCTGATGATTAAGGGTTGCTCACCAACGTTGGTGAACTTAAAGTCATAGCTAACTGGTTTGCCCTGAGGAATTTTTCCGAAGTCATTTGTTTCTTTTTCAAACTTGAAATCAGGTTGAGGATCAGCCTTCATGGCTACAACAGTAATAAAACCAAGTAATATGATACAAAATGTAAGAATCTTTTTCATGTACGTTCAGGTATTAATTAAGTAAAGATAGTTCAAGTAATTAACTATTCAAAAACTATACCAGCAGGTAACAAAAAATTTAAGGTTCGGCATGCTGTATATTTTTATGTTATTTTTGAAGAATTGACCCTCGTACATATGTCAAAAGATCAATTTCAACCAAGTAGTCAGCTGAGCTCGTCAGAATTGAGCTTTGAAGACTTTAAGAATATCGTGATTAATGATTACCGCATTTGCTTCGAAAGCCGTCAGGCTAGTTTGATTGGCAGGCGGGAAGTATTAACCGGCAAAGCGAAGTTTGGTATTTTCGGTGATGGAAAGGAGGTAGCTCAGATCGCTATGGCAAAAGCCTTCAGGAATGGCGACTGGAGATCAGGTTACTATCGTGACCAAACTTTTATGTTTGCCACGGGAATGGCCACCATAACTGAGTTCTTTTCGCAGCTCTATGCAAATACTGATGTAGAAGCAGAGCCATTTTCAGGCGGCAGGCAGATGAATTGTCATTTCTCCACCCGCGTTCTGAATGAAGATGGCAGCTGGAAGAATCAGCTGTTAATGAAGAACACATCTGCAGACATTTCTACAACTGGAGGTCAGATGGCCCGGTTGGTCGGGCTTGCTCAGGCGTCTAAACTATACAGAAGCAATCCTGATCTTAGCTATCTGACGCATTTCTCCTCCTGTGGGAACGAAGTTGCCTTTGGTACAATTGGAAACGGGTCAACATCTGAAGGAGTTTTCTTTGAGAGTATAAATGCTGCAGGCGTATTGCAGATCCCGATGGCTGTTTCAATATGGGATGATGGTTTTGCTATCTCCGTTCCCTCTGAGCTGCAGACTACAAAACAGGATATTTCTGAGGTGCTGAGAGGTTTTCAGCGAGACGAGAAGGGTGAAGGCTTTGAGATTTTCAAGGTGAAGGGATGGGATTATCCGGGTTTGTGTGAAATTTACGAAAAGGCGATTGCGATATGTCGCGAGAAGCATATACCGGTGATGATTCATGTTTATGAGCTGACTCAACCTCAGGGACATTCTTCTTCGGGTTCTCATGAGCGGTATAAGTCAAAGGAGCGTTTGGACTGGGAAATGCAGTTTGATTGCCTACTTAAGATGAGGAACTGGATGCTTGAGTCTGCGATTATAACGGAAGAAGAGCTCGCGGAGCTTGAAACCAAGGCGAAGGAATTTGTGAGGGTTTGCCGTAAAAATGCATGGGACGCGGTTCAAAAGGTATTGAGGCAGGAGGCTTCGGAAGCAGAATTGTTGTTAAAGGCTTTTGGTATCCAGGCTTTTGATGGAATGGCCAGATCGATTCATGCTTCCGTAGAGGTGTCCCGCAGGGAAATCCTGGAACATGTTCGCAAGGCATTACGTATGCTTGCCGGGAAGGACTCTTCAGAGAAACGCAGCTTGCTGAGCTGGTTCAACAAGCAAATGCAGGATAATAGTGAAAGATATAATTCCAGGTTATTTACAGACTCTCTCGATTCTCATGTGCATATACCGGTTGTGCCGGCAGAATATGACGAGGACTCTAAATGGATAGATGGACGGGAAATTCTGAATAATTGTTTTGATGAAAACTTTACCCGCGATTCCCGCATCATCGCTTTTGGTGAAGATGTTGGCAGTATAGGTGACGTAAACCAAGGGTTTGCTGGCCTTCAGGACAAGTTTGGAACTCTAAGAGTGGCTGACACCGGTATTCGCGAGAGTACGATTATCGGACAGGGCATTGGTCTTGGTCTTCGCGGTTTGAAGCCTATTGCTGAAATACAATATCTCGACTATATATTGTACGCCATTAATGTAATCAGTGATGATCTTGCCAGTTTAAGCTATCGGACAAAAGGCGGGCAGAAAGCTCCTGTGATCATTCGAACGCGTGGGCATCGGCTAGAAGGTGTTTGGCACTCTGGTTCGCCGATGGCGACGCTTTTGGGAATTATGCGCGGCATTCATATTTGTGTACCACGTGATATGACTCAGGCAGCAGGTATGTATAACACCTTGTTGCGTGCTGATGAGCCGGCTGTGGTTATTGAGTGTCTTAACGGTTATCGTCTTAAAGAACGTCTTCCAAAGAATGTGGGCGACTTTACTGTCCCTCTGGGTAAGGCGGAAATTTTGCGTGAAGGAACTGATATCACTATTGTATCTTATGGATCAACTTTGCGGGTTGTTCAGGAGTCTGCTAAAGAATTGCTTGAAATGGGTGTTTCAATTGAAATTGTTGACGTTCAGACGCTGCATCCTTTCGACCTGGACGAATTGTGTGTGCAATCACTGAAGAAAACGAATAAACTGCTTGTTGCGGATGAAGATGTGCCTGGTGGTGCCTCGGCGTTTATCTTACAACAGATAGTGGAGAAGCAGAAGGGATATTATTTTCTCGACAGTGCTCCGAGGACTATTTCGGCTAAGGAACATCGTCCTCCTTATGGAACTGATGGTGATTACTTCAGTAAACCGTCTGTTGATGATATCATCGAGGTCGTTTACGAAATGATGAGTGAAGCAAATCCGGGAAAATATCCCCCGATATTTTAGGGCAGTAATAGAATATCTGTGTAGACGGGTTATCTCCAAAGGGGGGATAACCCTTTTTTCATTGTGAATGAAACAAAAAAAAAATCGGCATAGGCCAAAGCGAGAATATGCCCTTAACGCATCCAAAAGCCCGATATTCTTTGAGTTAATAAGTTTATTTAAAAAAAAAAAGCATAAGGCAGGACACCACAGGTTGCCAAGTGTATTTACACGATATATATTAGATGTAAACTAATAACCATTTATAACCGAACTGAACTTACTCTAAGAATACAACCGATTATAAAATTGAATAATTAACCTAAAACTAAAATATGCGGATAATCTTTACTTTCTTTTTCTCAAACTAATCAACGATTTTTCATTTAGTTGCTCCACCTTAATTTTTTAAGGTACAGGACATGTTATGTCTTGTCTAAAAGTTTCAATTGGACGCTTAAGTTCAATTGTTAAAAATGTATTACCAATTATAATATCATATGAAGAGATCAATACGAAATCTATTGTGTTTTCTTGCAATAGTCCTTCTGTTTTCGAATTGTCGTAAACAAGAATGGGACGACTATTATGGAAGGCCGGACAATCTCGCTGAACCCATCTATCAGCAGCTAAAAGCAAAAGGTGAATTTACTACTCTTTTATCGGTGATTGATAAATCAGGATATAAGGACATCCTGGGAAGCGCAGGTGCATGGACCCTTTTTGCACCAACGGATGCCGCCTTTAGTCAGTTTTTTCAGGAAAGAGGAATTTCGGGAGTGGATCAGCTGGATACTACTATGGCCCGAAAAATTGCCCTTTACGGTCTTGTTTATAATCCTTACCGGAAAGATCAGCTTACAACTTTTCAGACGGCAGCAGGAGGTCAGCTCAATTCTGCGTTCAGGAGAAAGACTGCGTATTACGATTTCGTATATACGGAGAACGGGCGGAAGGTAGTGGATAACAATCGTAATGGAACAGTAACGGTTGTAAACGATAATAACAATAAGTATTTACCTTATTACATTGATACTTATCTGTCTTATAACGGGCTGGAAACAAATGATTATTCAAACCTATATAATGGAAAGACTTTTTCCGGATTTAATGTAGGGGATGCGCAAGTTACGGAGGCTGATGTTCCAGCTGAGAATGGAGTTATTCATGTTGTAGATAAAGTGCTTTTTCCTATGCCAAATCTCGAACAGCATATCTCCTCTAATCCAGAATATAGCGAGTTTAAGAAGCTTTTGGACAGAATGGTATCTTACATTCCAAGTGCTGATTATACCAACCGCTATAGTGTGTTAACCGGTTCAAGTGAACAGGTTTATATTAAGACCTATGACCCTTCATTAGCTTTTTCTCCAGTGAACGAAGGTTATCTGGCTAATACGGCTACCGATGGTCAGTCAGCATCCTGGTCTATGGCAGTGCCAACGAATCAGGCAGTTACAGATTATCTCAAGATGCTACTGGAGAATTTTGGTAGTATTGATAACGCTCCTCCTTCAGTACTCTTAAGCTTTATCAACTCGCATATGTGGACCGGTACACTCTGGCCGAGTCAGATAGCAGCGACTCCAAATGCTTACGCTGAGTACCCAACCTTCGCTGTGTCTAATGTAATTGAGCGTAAGGCTTTAAGCAACGGGAACTTCTACGGCATCAATAAAGTGCAGGAGGCGAATGTCTTTAGAACGGTGTATGGTAAGCCATATCTTGATCCGAAATACGCATTAATGAACCGCGCAATTGATGGTTCTGATTTGCGTGCCGTACTTGTGGTTCCTTCTATTCAGTATACACTTTTTATGATTTCGGATACACAGCTTGGAGCAGCAGGTTTCAGCTTTAATACAAATACGAACCAATGGGGGTATGCTGCACCTGGGACAAGTATTGTATATGATGCTACCTCTGTGACAAGGCTAAACCGTTTTGTTCAAACGTCTGTTTTGAAGACTCCTTCGGATGAGTTTGCCAATTTAAGCGGTGAGGGCGTAGCGGAAACTTATAACGGGGAGTACGTTAAATACAAGAACCAACGTGTATATGGCAGCGGGAATGTTGAGGATGATACGTTTGTAACTATTGATTCAGTTAAGACCGCAGTAAATGGCCGGGTGTATTACACAACCGGAAATCTAAAGTTCGCAGAGAATAGTGTAACCCCTGGTTCTACACTAGAGAAACTCTCTAATTCTCTGGATCCGGCCGTCAGTAGCAAATTTAGTCACTTTTTCAATTTTGTTACAGGATCTGCGTTATGGAAAGCTACCGATAAATCTATACTAGGGGTTGATGCCGGTTCATTTTACACCTTGTTTGTACCCACTAATGAGGCAATAGAAACAGCAGTAAAGGCAGGGACTTTACCTGGCGACAGGACAACAGGCGCGCCTTTGTTCGTAGCAGCACAGCAGACCCAGGCGTTCAGAAACGCTGTGGAACGATTCATTTCTTACTCTATCATCAACAAGGCAACAGTTGCAGCAGACGGAAAGAAGACTGGAAATCAGCCGACTCTATTGAAAGATGATAAGGGAGACTCCAGATTACTTCAGATATCTTATTTGAATGCGAGCAATCCGATGAGCATGGAGGTTAAGGATGACTCCGCTGAAGGACTCAAAGCTTCCATTAACTATTCTTTCAGTAATAACCTTACCAACAGGGCCCTGATCCATTCTATTAATAAGGTCCTGAACTTTTAAATGATCGCAGAATATGAAAAGAAGTTTTTTTACTATATGCTCGTTCCTGCTATTTGCCAGTACAATAATCGGTATAGCGGATCTGCGAGCCCAGGCTCCAGAGCGAATAACGGTAAGAGGTCAGGTAACCGATTCGAAAGATAAACTACCGGTTATCGGGGCATCCGTAATTGAGGTAGACAAAGACGGTCGTACAATTACGGGCGCTTCTACAGATATAAATGGAAATTTTGCTCTTAGGGTCTCAAGTCCTACTCATCAAATAGCAGTATCTTTTATCGGATATCGAACTTTTAGGCAGGGTATCAACAACCGAACAGTAATAAACATAGCCCTGGTAGGTAGTTCAAATGAACTATCAGATGTCGTGATTACATCAAGGCGTCCGGTTACTAACGGTACTGGAATGAATATCGACGAAAAGAATTCGACAATGGCCAGTACTACTATAAACGCTAAAGATCTGGAAGAGCTTTCGGCACAGTCAATTGACCAGGCCTTACAGGGTCGTATGCCGGGAGTAGATTTCGGTGCGTCTTCAGGAGATCCGGGTGCCGGGATGTCCATTCGTATACGTGGTACTTCGTCGATTAACGGATCAGCTCAGCCGATGATTGTTTTGGATGGCATGCCATACGAAACAGAGATTCCTTCCGATTTTAATTTCGGATCTGCTGATGAGCAGGGTTATGCACAGTTGCTTAACATTGCACCGACTGATATCCGTACGATTACAGTCCTTAAAGATGCTGCGTCTACAGCTATGTGGGGTGCAAGAGCAGCCAACGGGGTTTTGGTGATTGAAACAAAACGTGGAATGATAGGTAAACCTTCAATTACTTACAATTTCCGGGGTACTTCTTCAAAGCAACCTGAGGCTATTCCGCTGTTGTCAGGTGATCAATATTCTACTCTGATATTTGAAGCATTTAATAACAGAAGTGATGACCTTCCATTGAATCCGGCAGCAAATCCGGAGTTTCTATATGACCCTCTGATGCCGGCATATTTCAGTAACTATAGTCAGAATAGTGACTGGATTCGGTCAATTACTCAAACGGGAATAACTCAAGACCATAACGTTTCACTGCAGGGTGGAGGTGAGAAAGCCAGATATTATGGTTCTGTAGGGTATCTTAATTCAAGAGGTACTACTGTAGGAACCGATCTGACCCGTATGACGACGAAAATTAACCTGGATTACAATGTGTCTCAACGTATCCGTTTTCGCTCCGATTTCACATATACACATGTCGATAATACCTTAAACTACTCTGGGTCTGTACGCGGTGTTGCATATAAAAAGATGCCTAATATGGCTATTTACCAGTATGATGAATATGGTAATCAAACACCTAATTATTTTTCTCCGATTTCTAATATCCAGGGATCCTATGGAGGCCTTAATAGTAGCGGGAATATTATAGGAACTGTGAATCCTTTAGCTATGGCAAAGGAAGCTAGTAGCAGGCTGTTCGGCGAACGTATAACTCCAAAATTCAATTTGCAATATGATGTATTACCTTCTATCTTACTTACGACCTTCGATCTTCAGTTTGATATCAATAACATCAAAACGAAAACTTTCCTGCCTCAGATTGCGAGTGGCCGGCCATCTACCGAGACGCTGGTTAACCGTGCGGTAGACAACGATGGCGATTCATTTAATGTAAATACAAAATTGAACTTCTTGTTTACTCCGAAGCTCGGAGCCAATCAGACGCTTCAGTCTCTTTTATCATTCCAGACAACGGATGCGAGAAATGTAGGCCAGAATATTACCGTTGCCAACACCGCATCCTCACTTTTGCAGGATCCATCCAATCCTGGTCGTACACAGAATTCTGATCTGGTATTAACTTCCCCAATTAGCCAGTACCGGAATATAGGAGTAGTCTTATCTAACCAATATTCGGCTTTTGAAGACAGGTATATTGTAAATGTAGGACTGCGTCTTGACGGGAACTCACGTTTCGGAGCAAATAACAGATATGGCTTATTTCCTTCTGTATCTACAAGATGGAGAATTTCAGATGAGCTATTCTTGCGTGATGTTAAGTTTATCGACGACTTTAGTTTGCGTTTAAGTTATGGAGCGAGTGGAAGAGAGCCAAGCAGGGATTATTTGTTCTATAATACCTATGTGCCTTCAGAATCGTATATGGGTCTTCCGGGCGTATTGCCGGGTGCAATGGGTCTTGATAATCTGAAGTGGCAGACAAACATTGGTAGAAATCTTGGTTTCAATTTCGCGGGATTTCAGAACCGCCTTCGGGTAGATGTCGATCTGTATAACAATAAGATCAAAGACCTTCTGTTGGAGAATCTTCAGATTCCCGGTTCAACGGGATATTCTACGGTTCGTTGGTCAAACGTTGGGGTGATGGTCAATAAAGGATTTGAAATTGGTATCAACACGATCCCTTTGAAGAAAAAAGATTGGCAGGTAACATTTGATTTCAACCTTGCGCAAAATATCAACGTAATCAAGGAGATTTCGGAATTCTATCCGAAAACTGATGGAAGCCTTCTAAATGGAAATGGTCAGTATCGCTCATACCTTCAGGTAGGAAATCCTTACGGATCTTTCTATGGCTTCAAATATAAGGGTGTTTATGCGACCAAGGAAGACGCTATTGCTCGTGATGCTGGCGGAAATCAGATCATTGGGCCTAATGGGCAGGTGAAGTATATGGTGTTTAATTATCCATCTATTGGCTATGAATTTGAAGCGGGTGATGCGATGTATGAAGACATCAACAAAGACGGTAACATCAATGAGGATGACGTAGTCTACCTCGGTAACAGTACTCCTAAGCTGATCGGTGGCTTTGGCTCCTCAGTATCCTATAAGGATCTCCGAATTCAGGCATTTTTTAGTTATAAGCTAGGTTACGAATTGATTAACGAGACCCTCATGACCACTACTAATATGTACGGTTTCGATAACCAGAGCACCATAGTACTAAGGAGATGGAGAAATCCGGGAGATGTAACGGATGTGCCTCGCGCTCTATATCGTTCAGGATATAATTCTCTGGGTTCTGACCGCTATGTATCGGATGCTTCATTTGTAAGATTGAGAAGTTTAACAGCTCGTTATAATCTGAGTCGTGCTATTCTTAACAGGTTGAATGTGAAGAATGCGAGTGTGTTTGTTACCGCTGAAAACTTGTATACCTGGACGAATTATATGGGTGTTGATCCGGACGTTTCGGCAAGAGGAGATAATAATCCATTCAAATATCCGACGGACGACGCTATGACTCCTCCTTCGAAGAATATTCTACTTGGGTTAACAATTGGTTTCTAATTCTAAAATATAAGAAATGATAAAAAGTATAAAATGCTGGCTTCTGGCGATCTTATTTGTATCTGTCAGCACTTCCTGCAACAAGTGGTTGGAACTTAAGCCCGGCGACGGGCTTGTAAAGCAGGACTATTGGAGTACCAAGGAGCAGCTGCAGTCGGCTGTCATCGGGTGTTATTCTTCATTGCTCAACCCAACACTGACAGAATACATGTTTGTCTGGGGAGAGTTAAGGGCTGATATGGTAACGACTACGAACTTTACAAGGTTCGAACAATTAAACATCATGACTGCCGAGATCCAGTCTAACAATTCATATACTAACTGGAATGTATTGTACTCGACCATAAACTTTTGCAATATCGTGATAGAAAACGGTCCGGATGTGCTTAAAACGGATAATACCCTCACGCAGCAACAACTTGACGCCTACTTAGCAGAAGCGAAGGGTATCCGAGCGTTGATGTATTTCTATCTGCTACGGGTTTGGGGAGAAGCTCCCATTCAGCTGAAAGGTACTGTTAGTGATGCTGAGCTGGAGATTGTGGCAAAAAGTTCGAAAGAAGATATGTACAACCAGATAATCGCGGATCTTGATTTTGCCGCACAGCATGCCGTGACGAGTTATGGGAATGCAGACCAGGATAAGGGCAGACTAACAAAATATAGTATTTACGCGCTTCAGGCCGATGTCTATTTGTGGGAGGATAAGTATGCTGAATGTATCGAGGCATGTGACCGGGTGATCAACTCAAGCCGCTTCGGATTGTATGATGGAAGCAACCCATCGGACTGGTACAGCACCGTATTCTTCAGAGGCAATTCAAGTGAGAGTATCTTTGAGTTTCAATTTGACGAGCAACGCCTGAACTCATGGTTCAGTACTTTTTCTGATCCGGGAGCTCGTAAATTTATAGCTTCTCCATTAACTATTCAGGAGGAAGTTTTTCCTGCCGATCCCCAGGATGCTGAAGCAAAAGACATCAGAGGAGATGGAGCTTCATATAGAGCATCCGACGGAGTGATTTGGAAGCATGCGGGCACATTGGATGTCAATACACCCGTATCTCAGACCAATTCCTTTAGGCACTGGTTTGTTTATCGCTATGCCGACATATTATTACTCAAAGCGGAGGCATTGGCTTGGTCAAACAAGGGTCAGGAAGCGTTGGATATAATCGATGTAATTAGAACAAGGGCGAACGCACTTGAATCCACACTTGAGTTTCCGGATGTTGCTTCACCAGAGTCTGTGTCAGACTACATTCTAAGCGAAAGATCCCGGGAGTTTGCTTTTGAAGGCAAGCGTTGGTTTGATATACTGCGTAATGCGAAACGAAATAACTATGCCAGATTGAACCTGATAACGGATATGGTTGCTAAAGTAGCTGCTCCTGATCGGCAACAATCAATCATTACAAAGTACAGAGATACAAACAGTCATTACTTACCGGTTACTTTAAGTGAATTACAGGCCAACAAACTATTAAAGCAAAATCCCTTCTATCAATAATTCTTAAATAAGAAATGATGAAAAAGATCAAAATTCTACTTGATACGGGAAAATGGACGGTTGTCCTCTCCGTATTGCTAACATGCCTGTGGGGATGTAAGAAAGAGGCTGTTGTTTATGAGACAAGCAGTCAGGTGAATATCACGGGTTATCTCGATAGGCATCCGGAGCAGTTTTCTGAGTTTAGGAAGATGCTTGAAATTACGGGTACAGCAAGCTTTTTGCAAGCATACGGTAGTTACACAATGTTCTTACCCACGAACGATGGGGTAAAAGAGTACTTGAAAGTTGTAGGTAAGTCAAGCCTTGAAGAAGTAAGTGTAGATGATTTGAAAGGGATCGTAAAGTTCCATTTGCTGGAAGATACTTTAGCGACCAATACCTTCAGCGATGGTAAGCTTCGCACGCTAACGATGTTCGGACAATACTTGATAACAGGAGCAACGAATGTAGATGGACAAACAAAGACGACAATTAACCGCCAGGCAAACCTTGTACAGGGGAATGTTAGGGTAGGGAATGGTTTGATCCATATTATCGATAATGTACTTAGACCAGAGACCCTTACGATTGCACAAACAATTGAGGCAAATCCTGATTATTCCATTTTTGCACAAGCGCTAAAAGAAACGAAGTTGTATGATACCCTTAACGTGATGCCTGAGGCTCAGCTTGATACCAATCGCCGCTTCCATACTATACTGGTTGAATCAAATCAGGTGCTGGCAGCCGCAGGGTTTCCATCTTACGAGGCTTTGAAAGCGAAGTACAGCAATTCGGCAGACTTAACCAGTCCAACAAATGGGCTGCATGCATATATGGCTTATCACGTTTTGTTTGGTGCTAAATACATAGCAGATATCATTTCTAACCAGGCGCATTCTACTTTGGCCAGACCTGAAATTATAACTGCCAAGCTTTCAAACCAGGAGGTGCTTCTAAACGATATGATCTTCAACGGGAACTATGAACCTGGATTTACGTTGGCAAGAGATAAGAGCGACCGCTCCGCCGCAAATGGAGTAATTCACCTTAGCGCACCATTCCTACCTGTAGGCACTGCTCCAACTACCGGACATTTCATGATTAAAGAAAGATTTCCTTTCCCGGTCTATTGGGACGTTGCGAGTTTTGAAGAGACAGTAAGACATCCGAATTTCAGAAGGAGTGGTGGGGCTTCCTTCACCTTTTCCAAGAGTTCAGCTACAGCTCCATCTCCTATAAAGGGATGGTGGTGGCCAAAAACCGGCGAGGGTGTTACATATAGAAATGAATCTGGGGGATGGGTGTATAATGATTATCTCAACCTGTTTCTTGGAAATACGGCGGGTAACGCGCGTCAGGAGTTCATTGAGATGAAGACTCCTTTGATTGTTAAAGGCACGTATGCAGTATGGGTATGTTACCGTCGACAAAATCAGAGTGGTAGGTGGCCATCGAGAATTGGTACACAAGCGAGGATTGTTATAGACGGAGACATATTGCCAACCCCATTTTATTTCGCTGAGCCACCACCAGCGGGCTCTTCAGCAGAGCTTGAATCTTTGGGCTGGAAGTACTATACATCTAATGGAAATCCTGATAATCCATTCCTGAAACAGACACTTGCTGCAAACGGTGAAACCTCCAATAGTCCATGGGTGGCAAAACGAGTCGGAGTGGTGACGATAAAATCGACGGACATTCATACGTTACGCATAGAAGCTTTGCAGGATACTCAGAATGCCAATAACCTGGATATGATTCAGTTTATCCCAATTGACTACGTTTCACAGATTCTACCGCGCTTTATGCCCGATGGAACAGAAGACTGGACAAATTACCCTGGTACCCACTAATATAAACTATATCAATGCTTAGTCTCAGGACTAGGCATTGATAAACAATTAGCTTCATTTTATTTTATATGATTTTACAAAGACAAAAAATATTTTTATTGCTGGTGTTATCAGGAATTTTATTTTCTGCCTGCACGAAAAAATGGGATGACCATTCGGCAATTATTGATCCTGAATCATCTGGTACTCTTTTGGAGGAGATTCAGGATAACCCTGACTTAAGCAAATTTAGTGAGTACCTGACTAAGACCGGATATGATGAAATATTATCTTCCTCAAAGTCTTTCACTGTTTGGGCGCCTACCAATGAGGCTATTGCAAAGGTCGATGCGAGTGAGATCGGGTCGGATGAAAAACTTAAACTATTTGTAGGAAACCATATTGCAGACCTGTCATTTCAGACAACTCAGCTCAAGGAAGAATACATCAGGGTAAAGACTCTTAATGGTAAGAATGTGTCATTCTCGGCTAAAGAGGTTGATGGGGCACCCATAGTTAAAGCAGATGTGAATGTTGGGAATGGCGTATTGCATACCATTAGCTCAGCAATCATACCTAAGGTGAGTGCCTGGGAATACCTGGTCTCGACAAATACATTACAGAAGCAGGCGCTTCAATCGTTCAACTACAGCTATATCGACTTCGCCACGGCTGAGGAGATTGGAATAAATCCGACAACAGGAAAGCCCATTTATAAGGAGGGTACAGGAGTCGTTATGGCAAATCGTTTCCTAAACAGGAGCTTCGTTGAAACGGTTAATGGTGTCTTAGAAGTGAAAACAACAGATATCAGTGACGAGAACGGCTTGTTTACTTATATCGTACTGACAGATGATGCATTTCGTGCAGAAACACTTAAACTGTCAAAATATTATGCTTTAGGTTCTCAAGACAGTACCGATAGTATCACAAAATTTAGTGTTGTAAAAGATCTGGCTTTCAGGGGGATTCTGGACTCAGATAATTTTCCTGCAGCCGCTTATTCCATAGGAGACAGCGTAAGGTTTCATTTAAACAAGTCAGCTATCGTTGAAATACATCAGGTAAGTAATGGCATCGTTTACGTGATGAATAGCATCGATTATGATCTTACTGGTGGAGGGGACAATTTTGATCTTTATACGAAGATCAAACCAATCTTGATTGAAGGAGAGTCAGCATCAAACAGCACTGACTTCCTTTCTGTAAAAACAAATAGCAGGCCGACAAGGCGAGCACCCGACGGAAGCTTGTTTACTCAACTTCTAGTTCAAAATCATGGTACGAATACATATTGGGTGAGGTATAGGCCAAATGTTGTAAACTCTACCAAGTATAAAGTATACTGGAGGGTTGTTAGAGATTACAATCTTGTTCCTGCAGCAAATGCTACTGACCTGGTTTATTCCAGGATGAGGTTGGCTTTTAAAACTGTGAATCCGATAGTTCCTCCATTTGACTATGTTGAAAAGCCTGGGGTTGTTAAAGAGGACAACTTATATTATCCTGATTATACCGACTATTATTTAGGTGAGTTTACTCCGGATAAATATTATTCCAAGACCTTGAAATCGGGAACCGAAGGTGCTTTATCTGTGTATTTGGTGGGTAACAATGTGACCACTAACGGGCAAACCGACCTTTTGCTAGATTACATAAAAATGGTGCCGGTACCATGATCAATTTCAACAAGCTTAAATATCACCTGAATATGCATAAATTTAAGAGAGCACTGAAAAGTTTTGTAATGCCTTGCATTCTGATGGGAAGCATTACTTTTCATCTGCAGGCGAGTCAGCAAGACTCAGTACAAACGGACTCATTAAAATCAAATATATCACAAGCCAGAAAGGGACCACTAGTTCAAGGGGAGATAAAAGGCGCTGCGAGTGGCAAGCCACTTGATGGTATCAATATCAGTATTCCCGGTTTTTCTGCGGCTATAACTGATGATGCCGGGAGGTTTTCAATCACTGTCCCTAATTTATTTACGACGCTTGTCGTTGAGGGAGAAGGATTTCATCCAAAAGAAGTAGCACTAAAGGGGAGAGAGAAGGTCTCAACCGTGTTATATGGAACAACCTTTGAATCTGTTTACGACCAGGTTAACCTCCCTTATTCGAAAAAGCTAGCGAGTAATGTGACTGGAGCTGTAAAATCGGTAAATGTACATGATGCATGGAACCGGTATTCAGGTGAAAGCGCCGACACCTATCTTCAAGGGAAGGTAGCAGGTTTGAACGCAGTGCGGCGGTCTGGTACTCCAGGAGTAGGCGCTAGCATGTTCTTGAGAGGGTATACCTCGCTAAATAGCTCAAATCAGCCGTTGATTATTGTCGATGGTATCCTATACGACAATACTGATTTTGGTATTTCATTGTTGTCGGGTCACGTTGATAACCCTATAGCTAATCTCGATCTGAAAGATATTGACAATATTACAGTGATAAAAGATGCCACAGCCTCAAGTTATGGAGTTAAAGCCGCTAATGGGGTTATACTAATCACGACATCAAAAACGAATAATCTTGCAACTAAGATTGACTTTGGAGTGATGGGCGGATTTAATTCCCGTCCCACCAATATTCCTGTATTGGGATCTGGTGGGTTCAGAACTTATCTGTCAGAAGCGATTGGAGGCTATATTCAGAATATGGGATATTCACCGGTTGAAGCCCAAGAAATTGTGCAGTCACAAAAGTATATGATCGATGATATGGATGATCCTGATTTCTTCCGATATCACTATAACACCGACTGGCAAAATAGGGTATTAACGGATTCTTATAATCAGAACTATTATCTTAAGGTGACCGGTGGCGATAACATTGCAACTTACGGTTTGTCTGTCGGGTATTTGAACAATCAAGGCGTTACGGATAAAACAGACATCCAGCGTTACCAGACAAGGTTTAACGCTGACCTTAACTTTACTAACAAGTTTAAGGGTGTTGCTAATCTTTCTTTTATATCAAACCGACAGAACCTTAGGGATCAGGGATTGTCTACAAACACAAATCCTATCTTATTAAGTTTGACTAAGGCCCCTTTTCTGGGAGTAAAAGATGTCTCTGATACAGGAGTAGAATCTCCCAACTATGCTGATGTTGATGTACTTGGAAAAAGTAATCCCGCAGCATTAATAGAAAATATGGAGGGAGTGAACAGCAATTACCGCTTTATGGGATCTATCGGCTTTAACTATGAGTTCACAAAGCAGCTGAATCTGATGATTCTGGGCGGAGTTACATATAGTAAGGTTAGGGAGAATATCTTTATTCCGCAGCGAGGTGTTCAGCCTGAGATGCTTGACAATTCCGTCGCTCTAAATCGCTCAGGAACCAATGTGGAAAGATTATATTCTTTGTTCTCTGATGCGCGGTTATCCTATGCAAAATCTTTCAATGATTTGCATAACCTGAATGCCAGCGTGGGTTTCAGATACAATACCAACAAGATGGAAGCGGACTACGGTCTGGGCTATAATTCTGCTACGGACGATTATGTAACTGTTGGTAACGGACAGGCAGCGCTAAGGAGAATTAGCGGTGAAAATGGCCAATGGAATTGGCTTAATACCTATGCGAGTATAGACTACGACTTTTCTAAGAAGTACTTCGCATCATTTAACCTTGCTGTTGATGGATCTTCGAGGTTTGGAAAGAATATTCCAGATGTCCTGACCATTGGTGGGGCGAAACTCGCTGTGATGCCTTCCATTTCTGCAGGTTGGCTGCTTTCATCTGAAAGTTTTTTCTCTTCGGTTGAGGCACTTGAGTTGTTGAAGCTTAGAGCAAGCTATGGACTCGTAGGTAACGACGATCTTGGAAACTATACAGCGAAACAATACTATGTGTCTCAGAGCTTTCTTGGATCACAGGGCTTAGTGAGAGGAAATATCGCAAACACTGCGCTTCGTTGGGAGACAGTTGAGAAACTGAACCTGGGGGTTGATGCTTCATTTTTAAAAGAACGTTTGAGCTTCAGTTTTGACTGGTTCCAGAATAAGACCAGGGACATGCTCACTCAGGAAGCTGTTCTTGCAGTTACAGGTTTTGATTACGCAATTAGCAATAACGGCAGTATGAAGACCAACGGAGTTGAACTGGCGGCTTCCGGACGTATTTTAAGTAAGAGTTTAAGATGGGATATGGGGCTGACGCTGTCTAAATACAAGACTGAAATCACTAAGATTCCGGAAGATAGATTGATTACAGGCTATGCCGGAGCAAACATCCTTACTCAAAAAGGGATGGCTTCAAACCTATTTTATGGATACCAAACAGCCGGCGTGTATGCAACTGATGCTGATGCCTCCTCCCTTCAGAGTCTGACAGCCGACGGAACAATAGTTCCATTTAAAGGTGGAGACATGCGCTTTGTTGATTTGAATAATGATAAGTTCATTGATGAGAACGACATGCAGGTCATCGGTGATCCCAATCCTGACTTTGTTGGGATGGTAAATAACAGGTTTGGCTGGAAACGCTTCTCTTTGGACGCTTTATTCACTTTTTCTGTTGGTAACGACATTTATAACTTTATGAGAAGAGAGCTTGAGTCAATGTCAACGCTTCAGAATCAGAGCCCAAAAGTTTTGAACAGATGGAAGGCTCAAGGACAAATTACAGACGTGCCTCGAGCAATAATAGGGGATCCGGCTGGAAACTCACGTTTCTCAGATCGTTGGATTGAAGATGGTTCATATCTGCGTTTGCGTACGTTGACGTTAGCCTATGACTTTCCACTGCCTAACAAAGCGATAAAGACAGCCAAGGTTTATTTAACAGGAAATAATGTTTTCACACTAACTAAATATTTAGGATACGATCCCGAGTTCAGCGCTACAGGTAGCGTGTTTACCCAGGGAATTGACACCGTTCTTGAGCCACAATTCAGAACAATCCAATTAGGTGTTAGAATCGGATTATAAGAATAATAAAGACTAAGATTATGAAACTCAACATAAGAACGTCAATCAGTGGAGTATTGATCGCGCTCCTCTGCGTCAGCACAAGCTCGTGCAAGAAGATGTTTGACTTCGCACCGGAAGATGCCTTAGAGCTCGATCAAGCCTATCAGAATGTATATGATGCAGACGCGGCTATTATCGGGATTTACGGTAAGCTGATGAATATTGCTGACCGGTATATGATTTTGAATGAACTACGTGCGGATCTGGAAGATATTACTCCTAATGCGGATAAATACCTTGCTCAGATCAATAACCACTCAGTTACAGAGGGAAATCCTTGGGCAGATCCAAAGCCGTTTTATGAAATCATCATGAACTGCAATGATGCCTTGTATAATTTTGACCTGATGCTTCGCGATAAGCGCCTGGTGCAGACAGATTATAGTATTCGTTATTCCGAAATTGGGGCGATCAGGAGCTGGCTTTATTTACAATTAGGCATTCACTACGGTACAGTGCCATATATTACTGATCCTTTGGCAACGATTCAGGATGTTCAGGACGAAGCAAAGTACCCACGTGTGCCTTTTGAACAGCTGGTTGATCAACTTACACAATTTACAGAGGCTCTTCCTAGTAAAGATCCGATGCCAGCTGGTACGTCCCTCGTCACAACAATGGATTCGTATAATACAGCGAAAATGTTTGTGAATAAGTATTTGTTGCTAGGCGACTTGAATCTCTGGAAGGGCAACTGGCCTGAAGCTGCGAGGTATTATCACCAGATGATGGACTATAGCACGGTTTTATATCCTGCAGCCAATTCAGAGAACTATTATAACACCTATACATTGGGTAATAACCCAACTCGTATAGACAATGCAAACTGGGTGAGTATTTTTACTGCCGCTTATGCAGAACGCTATTCTAACTACGAGATTATCTGGCATTTGCCCTTTGATAAGAAATTCAGTCCGAATAATCCCCTGATTAAACTTTACAGTTCTGGAGCTGATAGCTATAAAATTAAGCCTTCTACCTTGTCCATATCTAAATGGAAAGAGCAAACCAGAAATGACGGAACTCCCTATGATACCTATCGTGGTGAAGGAAATAGCTATAGAATGGTTGGAGGTAACCCGCTAATCTACAAGCTTGTGCCTAATTTCAGTATATCAACACCTTTTGAAACGGATGGTAAATGGATTTTATACAGGGCGTCAATGCTACATTTGCGTATGGCAGAAACAGCTAATCGCGATGGTAGAGACAAATTAGCATATGCTTTCATGAATGTAGGATTGAGAACCACCTACTCTCCTAGAAGTGTGCCTGGTAACGTCACTGATATTATGCAGAGCTTTGATGATAATCCGTCCTATTATTTTGATGCGCGATTTGGAAATTCGCCAACTTTCAGAGCCAAATTTACTTACACCCAAGGTGTTCGAGGTCGGGTCTCACTTCAGCCACTTGTAGTTGATTCCACGCGGTATTTTGATATGAGTGTACCTGGTAGTGAAAGTAAAGCTGTTATCGACAGACAAGGCCTAACAATCGCGATGGAGGATTTTATCATAGACGAAGCGGGTCTTGAGCTAGCTTTTGAAGGGAACAGATGGCAGGATTTACTGCGGGTAGCATTGAGAAGGGAGAAGGAGAACCCAGGTTCTGGAAAGTCATTCCTGTACGGAAAGATTGCTGCAAAGTTTACAGCTGCAGGGCTTCCTGTTCCTGAAGGCGTATCAAAGTTGGCCAGTGACGTGAATAGCTGGTATCTTCCCTTTAAATGGAAATAATCAATGTACGATATAACCGTAAACAGGAAAACCGCCTCTACTGGCGGTTTTCCTGTTTACGGTTATATTTTTGAACAGTTTACCGTTGATAAGCTGCCTGTCTCAAATAATGATCAGCTATTACCAGTGCTGCCATAGCCTCGACAATTGCGACTGCTCTAGGAACCACACACGGATCATGCCGGCCTTTTCCTTTAATTTCCGCGGCGTTGCCATCTTTGTCAATGGTTTGCTGATTATGCATAATGGTGGCCACCGGTTTAAATGCTACGCGGAAAGTGATGTCCATACCGTTGGATATTCCTCCCTGGATTCCTCCGGAGAAATTAGTACTCGTACTGATTCTTGCTCCCGCTTCTGATGGACGGAAGATATCGTTGTGCTCTGACCCGCGCATTTCAGAACCTGAAAACCCTGAGCCATATTCAAAGCCATGGACAGCATTAATACTCAGCATGGCCTTGCCCAGATCTGCGTGCAGTTTGTCGAACACCGGCTCGCCTAAGCCAACCGGGCAGCTTCTGATGATGCAGGAAACCTTGCCTCCGATGGTGTCACCGTCTTTGCGTACGCCGTCAATAAGCTCAATCATTTCATTGGCAGTTGCGGGGTCTGCGCAACGAACAATATTGCTTTCACGGATCTCCAGTAACTTCGATAAGTCTTCAGAAGGAAGATTAGGTGCATCTACAGTTCCTGCTGATGAAACGTGAGCAAAGATCTCTACACCTTTTTGCTTCAGGAAAAGCTTGGCTACGGCACCTGCAGCTACTCGGGCGGCTGTCTCCCTTGCAGATGACCGTCCGCCGCCGCGGTAGTCACGTATGCCGTATTTTTCCTGATAAGTATAGTCAGCGTGAGATGGGCGGAAGATATCTTTATTGTGGTCGTAATCTTTGGATCGCTGATCTTCGTTAGGGATTAGGAGAGCCAAAGAGGTTCCCGTGCTTTTTCCTTCAAATACGCCTGACAGGATACTTGCTGTATCGCTTTCTTTCCTTTGGGTAGTGATCTTCGACTGTCCCGGGCGCCTTTTATCAAGCTCTCCCTGAATATATTCAAGATCAATATCTATATTCGGAGGACAACCGTCAATGATAACGCCAATGGCCTTGCCATGCGATTCTCCAAATGTGCTTATACGGAAAAGTTGTCCGAATGTATTTCCTGCCATAATTTATGAATTGATTGTGAAGCCTGCTTTTTGAAGGTCGTCCCAGAAAGCAGGATATGATTTAACAACCACACCAGGCTCCTCGATTTCGAGTTGCTGAATCTTTAAAGCCAGAGGCGCAAACGCCATCGCCATGCGATGATCTTCATACGTTTCTATCGCCATACGCTCAGGAAAGTGAAGATTAGAACAGTCAAGATGATACTGTTCGCCATCTTCTTTCAGCACAACTCCAATCTTCGACAGTTCATTTTGAAGCGCATTTATGCGGTCTGTCTCTTTGATTTTCAAAGTCTCAAGTCCGGTAAAGGTAGCATTGTGTCTCAGAGCTGCACTAACTACAATAACAGTTTGTGCCAGATCAGGGCAATCTTTCAAGTCAAAGAAAGTATCGCTGGGAGTATCACCTGTTTTTACTATCTCCAGGCCTTCATCAGTAAATGATGATCTAACACCGAAGTGCTCCATAATTTGCGTTATCCGGCTGTCGCCCTGCAAACTGCGCGGCTTAAGATACGGAAGGATGATTCTCGATTCCTGTGAGAGAGCCGCGATAGCATACCAGTATGAAGCAGCACTCCAATCTGGCTCTACAGTGATCTGCGAATCTTTGAAACTCTGTTTATTGACAGAGATTATAGAACCGTCCCAATTATAACTAATACCCGCATCTTCCATCATCGCCAACGTCATTTCCACGTAGGGTCTTGAGGTTAGCTCACCTTCAATATGAAGCTCTAGCCCCTTCTCAAGAAAGGGAGCAACTAGAAGTAGGGCAGTGATGTATTGCGAACTTACGTTCCCGCGGATGCTGACCTTGTTAGTTGCTTGCTTAAACTCGTTGCTAAATCTAAGAGGAGGGAAGCCCTCGATACCCGCATACTGAATTTCCGCTCCTAACTGACCTAAAGCATCAGTCAGAATACCAATAGGACGTTGCTTCATTCTTTCCGTGCCTGTAAGTACAGCGTTAGCTCCAGTTACAGACAGGTAAGCTGCAAGAAATCGCATCGCAGTGCCTGCCGGACCAATATTAACTGTAAGCTCGCCATCTGAATGCGTAAGACTTCCGCTCCCAAAAGTTGCGTTATCTTTCCCTGCTTCGATGTTGCGAAGTACGCCGTTTAGAATAACAGTGTCATCAGCAGATGAAAGGTTGTTCACGACGACCTTCCCTCTGCTTAATGCGTTTAAAATCAAAGCTCTGTTACTTTCGCTCTTCGATCCTGTTAGTTGAATCGTACAAAACGTGTTGGTGTCTGACTTTGAAAGAATTAAAAAATTATCAGACATTCTATTCTACTACTTTTGTCACGTTCATGATTTCGGTCTGCTTCTTAATAGACTCAGCATGGATCAATTCCAGTAATTTAGTAGTAAATTCAGCGTCTAACTTTAATGCTTTACCGAATTCAGCACGTTTGTTGATGATCTCATCCCAACGGTTCAGCTGTAAGATCGTCATGTCATTATCTCTTTTATGCTCACCTATCTTTTCAACGATGCTCATTCTTTCAGCAATCTTCTGAATTACCAGGTCATCAATCTTGTCGATCTGTTTACGTAGTTCAGCAAGCTTATCAGATACACCTTTGTCTTTAGGCTCAGGCTGACGAACTGTAAGGTTATCGATCAGGTCTGAAAGAGCGTCAGGCGTAAGTTGCTGCTTTGCATCTGTCCATGCAACCGAAGGATCAATATGCGATTCAATCATCACACCATTCATTTCCAGGTCAAGCGCTTTCTGAGAAATGTAAGGAATAAGCTCACGGTTTCCGCAAATATGACTTGGATCACAAATGATAGGAAGTTCCGGACAAAGAGTCTTAAGTTGAATAGAAAGCTCCCACATTGGTTCGTTACGGAAGGCAGACTTTTCGTAAGATGAGAAACCACGGGAAATAGCAGCCAGCTTGGTAATACCAGCCTGGTTAATACGCTCAAGTGCTCCAATCCATAAAGAAAGATCAGGGTTAACCGGGTTTTTGATCATTACAGGAATGTCAACGCCACGCAAAGCATCAGCTATTTCCTGAACTGTGAACGGGTTAGCAGTAGAACGCGCGCCGATCCATAAAATGTCAACTCCTGCAGCAAGTGCTTCTTCCACGTGCTTAGCATTAGCAACTTCTACGGTAATAGGCAAGCCGGTTTCTCTCTTAGCCCGGTTTAACCACTCCAGGCCAATACTTCCGATGCCTTCAAACTCACCCGGACGAGTACGTGGTTTCCAGATACCTGCGCGAAGGGCAGTGATTTTTCCTGTTTTAGCCAGTAAATGAGCTGTAGCGACAAGTTGTTCCTCTGTTTCAGCACTGCAAGGACCTGCAATTACCAGAGGTTGATGTTTTACGGATAACCAGTTTTCTAACGGTTCTATGTTAAAGTTCAGTTTCATCGGATTGTTATTTGATATGTTGTTGATTTAGTTACTAGACGTGGTCGTTTTTAAGGTATTCACCCATCAGAGTGAAGTTGATCGTGTATCTAAGAGCCTTATTAATGGCTTCTGCATATTGTGCGTGGTCATCCCATTCGATATCCACGTAGAAGTTGTACTCATGGCGCTTTCCAAGAACAGGCATAGATTGGATCTTGCTCATATTGACGTTGTGTTCAGCGAAGATGTTGAGTACTTTAGCCAGCGAACCTACTTCATCAGTCGTCTCAAACGATAAGGACGCCTTGCTTGCATTCGGAATATCTTCTTCCTTATGTTCAGCTAGAATCAGAAAGCGTGTATAGTTCTTCTTATTGGATTCTATTCTGCGTTCTAAAATTTCTAATCCATATAACTTGGCTGCAAGTTGATTGGCAATAGCCACTGTATCCGTTAATTGTTCGTCACGTATACGCTTAGCACATGCTGCAGTATCCGAGCTCTCCTTCACGTTCAGGTGTGGATATTCGTCAATAAAATCAATACACTGACGGATAGCGATCGGATGAGATTCTACGTTTTTAACCTGCTCAAACTTCACGCCTGGCAGAGCCAGCAAATGCAGTTGAATAGGAAGATAGACTTCACCGATAATACATAGATGATAATCGCGTAGTAGGGTGTAATTTGGAAGCAGGCTCCCTGCAATCGAATTCTCAATTGCCATCACCACATAGTCAGCTTTTTTGTTTTTCAGAGCATCACATGTCTGCTTGAATGAACTGCATTCAACTGTTTCTATATCTTCTCCGAAGAATTTAAAAGCGGCCTCTTCGTGAAACGAAGCCTTGATTCCCTGTATCGCTACTCTCTTTTTTTTCATTAAAATATAAATTGTTTTAATGGCGATGAAGCTATTATGAACATGTTCGTTGTTGTTTTAGCGGCATGCTCATGATGGTTTCATGTCAAAAAAAAAGTCCCGGCGTTCGGCCGGGACTTTATATAGTTCTTTATTTCAAAACATATTCGTCCCGTCTCTTACTGATAGTAGTAAAAGTAACCGAACAGATATGTGTTGTTGTTTTGCATCTTTGCTTTGTTATTCCAAATATACAGTTATAATTCAAAAGGTCAAGAGCTAAATGAAAAAATTAGCGGCCCAGTTCGGTATAAAAATTCAGACTCTCAATAATTTGCTCATTTGTGAGGTAGATATTAAAGTCACATTTGCCGATTTCAGCAGGCAAAGCAAAACCAATCTGACCATTAATGTTCTTTTTGTCGTTTTGCATAAATTCCAAGATGTTATCATATGAATCTGTGTTCAGATAATAATCTGGGAACACAGAACGAATATATTCAGTAATTTCCTCCAGTTCTTTAGAAGAGAGACCGTTGTGACGGTAAGCTAGAAAAGCTTCACATATCATTCCAATGGCAATTGCTTCACCGTGCAAAAGTGTCCGGTTGTCATTCTTAAGTGAATAGGTCTCTACAGCATGTCCTATTGTATGGCCAAAGTTTAATGTTTTGCGTATGCTCTTCTCAAAAGGATCTGTGGTAACTACGAAGTTCTTAATTTCGACAGAATGATAGATGATCTCCTCATCTAAGTTTAAGGGGTCAACTTCTTTCAGCTTGTTGAAATAATCTCTGTCAGCAATTATTCCATGTTTTACAATCTCCGCGAAGCCGGAAATGATCTGTCGGTCGTCAAGTGTTTTGAGAAACTTTGAAGATATAAAAACGGCCTTCGGTTGGGTGAACGTGCCAATGATGTTTTTTATATTACCAAGGTCGATACCTGTCTTTCCGCCAACAGAAGCATCCACCTGAGACAAAAGAGTGGTTGGTACCTGGACAAAATCAATACCGCGTTTAAATGTGGAAGCTGCAAATCCTCCCATGTCAGTGATGACACCACCACCCAAATTGATAAGCAAGCTGTTGCGGTCGGCACCAAAATCAAGGAGCATTTGCCAAACACCTATGCAGTAATCGATATTCTTATTCTCTTCACCCGGGTCAACCTCAATGATGTCATAATTATCAAGTGAAGGGAGCAATTGCCCTATCAGGGGCATACAATGCTCAGATGTATTCAGGTCAGTCAGGAAAAATACTTTCGAATAATCAGAATTGTCGAGGAAGTCTTTCAGGTCTTTCAGTTCGTCATCAAAGAAAACTTCATACCCGTTACTTTGTATAGGAGTCATATTTATTTCACTAAAATAGTATTGCCGTTAAATTCAACAGTGTCACCACGCTTTACTTTTAAGCGCTTTCTGTAGTCTACAACGCCGTTATATTTCACCAACCCGTCTAATACAACTATTTGCGCTTCGCCACCTGTCTGGACCACGTTGGTTGCTTTGAGTAATTGAATGAGAGGTATAAAATCACCCTCAAGTTCGAATTCTATCATAGAACAAAGTTAAAAAGATTCTTTTCCCAGTTCCGTTAATAAGCATTAATTTTGATGCCATGATCACTCCGTCTGATAATTCTTTCAAGACAAACAACGAACTCCCCGACTTTAGTAACACTCAAATAGCTTTTCAAGGCAAATCAAATAACTTTCTGAACAAGTCTTATTGGTTGTTTAAAGCCATGAGCAGTCCGGCTTTAACGAAGATGGGAATGAGAGTGCTGACCTCGTTATTGAATGTTGGGCTACCGATAGTTCCTCTGATTAAGAAGACCATATTCGCGCAGTTTTGCGGAGGCGAAACTATCACAGAATGCGAGGCAACTATCAATGATCTTGCAAGAAACGGAGTGGGTACTATACTCGACTACTCGGTTGAAGGCGAACAGCAGGAACGGAGTTTCATTAATACAACTGAGGAAATTCTGACAGTTATCCGCAAGTCCAAAGATGACAAAAGAATACCTCTGGCAGTTTTCAAGCCCACGGGACTTGGAAGATTTGATCTGTACGCAAAGGTAACAGCAAGGCAGACGCTGACTGTTGCCGAGCAGGCCGAATACTTCAAGGTAAAAGCACGATTCAATCAGATCTGCAAGCTTGCCCATGACATGGAGGTGCCTGTAATGATCGATGCAGAAGAATCCTGGATTCAGGGAGCTATTGACAACATAGCGCTTGATATGATGCGAATGTACAATCGCGATAAGACTTTTATATACAATACCTATCAGCTTTACCGGTCAGATAAACTCGCTTCACTTAAAGCAGATATCTACCTGGCAGCGACTGATGAGTTTAAGTTGGGTGCTAAGCTGGTGAGGGGTGCATATATGGAAAAAGAGCGTGAAAGGGCAGCACTGAAGGGCTATCCATCACCAATACATAAAGATAAAGCCTCTACCGATGCAGACTTCAATGAAGCCATCCGCTTTTGTATGGAGCACGTTACTAACGTATCTTTTATCGCGGGTACTCATAACGAAGAAAGCTGTACCTTGCTTTCCGGTTTGATGCAAAGGGCTAATATGCAGAGGGATGCCTCCTCAGTCTATTTTGCGCAGCTTCTTGGCATGAGCGATCATTTGAGCAATAACCTCGCCCACGGAGGATATAATGTTGCCAAATATGTCCCTTATGGCCCTGTAAAAGCAGTTCTGCCCTACCTGTTTCGCAGGGCAGAAGAGAATACTTCAATAGCTGGTCAGACAGGAAGGGAGCTCAGTCTGATAGTGGCGGAGAAAAAGCGCCGCAAAGTGTCTTAGCCCGGTGTGTTTAACTTTTTTAACAGCTCTTCCGAAAGATCGTCAGAGTAAACTCCATAGCCGTTTACAAATACACCCTTCACATGGTATTTTTCAGATTCAATTCCATAAACGATTGAATTGTCAGCTGGATCTGAAGGTCCTTCAAACCGATGAAATTCTGAGATGTTGAAATCATCCGGATTCAAAGTTATATTATGTTCACTATTGTGGAGCACGCCATTTGCAAGGTTAAAGTCCAGGGTGAAACCTCGTTTTTTCAAGTCGTTGAGCGCATCGACCATAGTTTGATAGTTTTCCATAGTCGCTTAACATCCGCAAATTGTGTTTTGTTTAAGGTTTTAAGAGACCGGAACGGTAAAGGAACTTTTCCAGTGAATCGTCGGCAGTCATCAGATGAGTATGTAGACCGAGTTCTTTGGCGGTCTTCAGGTGCTGCGGACTGTCATCAATGAAAAGTGTTTCTTCAATCTTGAGACCGTTCTCATTTAAAACCAACTGAAATATCTCTTTGTTAGGCTTTCTTATCTTAACAAGGTGAGAGTAATAAATCTTTTCAAAAAACTGATCATTACAATCTAACTGATACTCTCTCTCTAAATAGCCATGTATAAAGTCGAGGTGAATCTCATTGATATTGCTTAGAAGAAAAGTGCGATACTGGGCTTTAGCCTTTAAAAGAAGTTCATGGTTTACGGGAGGGACACCAATGAGCAGGCTGGTCCAGGCCTTATCAATTTGCTCGTCCGATAGCTCCGGCTGACCGGTTGTTTCTCTGATCCCGTCTCTGAACTCAGCTGCCGAAATACTGCCGGTTTCGAACTTATCAAAAAGAGAATGATGACTTGAATGAGCGAAGAATGTCTCAACGTTATGGATACCTAATTCAGTAAATGAATTTTGTGTTTTGAGGAAGTCAATGAGAAAGATGACGTTACCGTAATCGAAGATAATATTTTTGATGTTTTGCATATCTACACTTGAGATTTTAAATGCAAAAATGTACATTTGCCATCGCAAACAGAAAAGTTTGTTAACCGCGCCTATAGCTCAGTCGGTTAGAGTAGAAGACTCATAATCTTTTGGTCCCTGGTTCGAGCCCAGGTGGGCGCACAAAAAAAGCTTAATCTAACGATTAGGCTTTTTTTTGTTTAGTGTGTCTGATAGCGTTCAAAGCGCGTTTGGGACAATTAAGGGCAGTTGGTTTGATATTCATATTGTCTACTACAAACTATGCCACTCAGAATATTTAGGCATGTGATACTAAAATAAATTTTGTTACCTCATTTTCTCTTATAATTCATTAAGATTTTATAGTTTTAGTAAAACGATCCTGCTTTCTTAAAGGAGAAAAGGTAAAAAAATGAAGCATAGGGACGAATTTACGCTTCTTCAGGAAATAGCAGCAGGCAATACTACTGCTTTCAGGATCATTTATGAGCATTATAGTCCTCAGGTCTGCGCTTTCATAAGAAAGTATCTGCGATCTCAGGAGCTATCTGATGATATTTGTCAAAACGTTTTCATCAAGATTTGGGAACATCGTGATCAGCTTTCCGTAGTAACAGAGTTCGGTGCATGGGCTTTCACCATAGCAAAAAGACAGTGCATAGATCTCTTGAAAAAAGCCACCCGGGAAGAAGCTGCCATGAACATGATTCTGTCTGCATACCCAGGCACAGTTGAACAGGATGAAAACTTGCTTTACACCAGGGAGTATTTTCAGTTTATTGAAAACATACTTAACCGCATGCCTTCAAGGACTACAGAGGTTTTTAGGCTCTGCCGCCAGCAATCCAAAACATATGATGAAGCAGCAAAGGAACTCGGCATAACGCGCGATGCCATAAAGAAACATATGGTGCGATCAATGCGAATACTTAAGGAAGCTGCGGAGAAAGAGCTGGGTGTATCCTTTTCCCTGTTGATGATCCTATTAAGTAGACCCTAATTATTTTCTCATTGTTAAATTTATTTTAACAAAAGGGTACCCTCTTTCTATTTCCAATCGACATACTGATAAATACAATCCTCATGTCTGTATCGGATGAAAAATATATAAAGGAACTCGTTGCCAGGTACAAGGCCGGGAAAGCCACTTCCGCGGAGTTACAAGCACTGTTTGGCTTGATAGGGGAAGCTCAGTTCGACCGGCTTTTGGAGCAGGACATGGATGACGAGATCGGGAAATACATATACTCCGGACACGCTAACCAAACGCAGCGCAGGAGACCGTGGTTCCGATATATTGCCGCTGCATCTGTTTTTCTTTTCTCCGGTATAGGTATTTATCTACATCAAAGAAGTTCAGCTCCTGGCGAAGAGAAAGACTCCAAAATGATCGCGATAACTAAAGATGTTGAGCCTGGTGCTAGTAAAGCAACACTTACCCTTGCAGACGGCAGAACGATAGATTTGAATAACGTAGGGAACGGTGCTATTGTGGGGCAGGATGGAATAAGGATCTTCAAGAGCAAATCCGGACAGCTCATCTACCATATACAAGAGCAAGAAAAGATAGCAGAGGAGGTATCAGCTGTATCTTATAATACTATTACAACTCCAAGGGGTGGGCAGTGGCAGGTTATTCTCCCTGACGGTTCCGGCGTTTGGCTGAATGCCGGGTCGAGCCTTCGTTATCCCACGCGGTTCAGTAAAGACGGGCGACACGTAACGTTAACAGGCGAAGCCTATTTTGAGATCGCTAAAAAGATCAATCCAGGTACAGGAAAGAGGGAACCTTTTCTCGTGATCACCGAAAATCAGAAAATAGAAGTATTGGGTACTCACTTCAATGTGAATGCCTACAGCGATGAAAAAGTCATTCGAACCACACTGCTGGAAGGAAAGGTGCTGATATCTGCTCCGCAGATATCAGCACTCATTGAACTAAAGCCAGGCTTTGAAGCTGTGTTGAGTGACCAGCACTTCAGGGTCACTGAGTCAGATACACAGGCGGCACTCGCCTGGAAGAACGGAGACTTTATTTTTGACGGTCAGGATTTGAGAGCCACGATGCGACAGATAGCCCGCTGGTACGATGTCGAGATTGTCTATCAGGATATGCCTGAAAACGTGCTGATCGGTGGGACGGTTTCAAGGGCAAACAAGCTTTCTGCGGTACTCAGGGCACTTGAGCTTACTGGGAAAGTAAAGGTTAAGACAGAAGGCCGCAGAATAACGCTAAGCAGATAATCTAGTATTCACCATAAAATTTAAAAGTATGTCCCAAATTCTACGATGTTAATTTAAGGAACCATCCGGGCGAACAAAAGAAACGTAAAGGTGCTGGTAACACCTTCACGTAATTATCTGAGTAAGCCCCGTCCGGCTTTGCCGGCAATTGTCAGTAATCAGGTATTCACTCAAATTCAAGCAAAAGTATGCATTTTAATGCTATTAATTTTGGCGGGCCAATCCTATGGCTGCCAACTAAACTACTCTTGGCTGTGAAACTAACTATTCTCTTGCTTATTGTCGGCGCCATGTCCGTCAGTGCGGGATCCTTCGCACAGAAGATCAGTATGGAGAAGAGAAATGTTCCGCTCAAAGCTGTGTTCCAGGAGATCAGAAAACAGTCAGGTTATGATTTTATTTTTGATGAAAGCCTCATCAGCCGGGCCCGGCTCGTAAGCGTATCGGTTAAGAATGCCGATGTGGCCCAGGTTCTCGACAAATGCCTGGAAAACCAGGCGCTTATGTACGTCATTCAGGAAAGAATAGTAGTCGTCAAAGAAAAAGAAAACCGCGCCTTCAGACTGCAGGGTGTCATCAAAGACGAAAAAGGCGCCCCGATTCCCGGCGTTGTGGTGTTTAACGTGAATAAAAATCTCTCCATAGCCAGTGATCAGGCCGGCCGGTTCAGCATTGATGCCGACAGAGGTGACGTTATTCGCTTTAGAATGATCGGGTTCTCCGAGAACTCTGTGGTTGCCGAAGAGGGTCAGCGCGATATTACGGTTATCCTGACAGAATCGACAGTGGAGTTGCAGACCACCGTGGTAACAGCGCTCGGTATCAAGCGCGAACAGCGGGCGCTTGGATACGCCGTTTCGGAGGTGGATGGCGAAAGTCTGAAGAAGGCCCGTGAAACAAATGTGATCAACTCGCTGGCGGGTAAAGTTCCCGGACTGATCATCAACAGCACTGCAGCAGGACCGTCAGGTTCATCACGTGTAATCATCCGTGGAAATACCACGGTTACCGGTAATAATCAACCGCTGTACGTGGTGGACGGTATTCCGATAGATAACTCCAACTACGGCGGCACGGGTTCCGGAATGTATGCTCAGGGTTATGATTTCGGAGATGCTATTTCGGCAATCAATCCGGATGATATAGATAAAATAAGCATTCTCCGGGGACCGTCGGCTGCCGCTCTGTATGGTGCAAGGGCCGCAAACGGAGTTATCCAGATCACGACTAAGAAAGGGAAGGGGAATTCAGGAATAGAGGTGAACAGCACTACCTCATTTGAAGATCAGCTTACCAGTTTTGACGGTTACCAGTACCAGTACGGACAGGGTAGGAACCAGACCATAAATACTTCAGCGGATCAGGCCAGGACATCCATGTTCAATAACTTCGGTGCCAGGCTGGATCCTGATCTGAGTGTGATCTCCTACGATGGCGTCTACCGGCCCTACCAGAAAGTGGACGACAATATAGGCGGATTCTTCCGAACCGGCGTTACTACAACCAATACAGTTTCGCTGAACAGCTCTACAGAGAGAGGATCGTTCCGGCTGTCGGTTTCAGATCTGAGGAACAGCGATATCATACCTGAAAGCGGCATGCGCAGAAATTCCTTTACTTTTAACGGAACGTCAAACTTCGGTCCGAAACTAACGGTTGAAGCCCGTGCATTCTACATGAATGAAAAGGTAGATAACCGTCCCGCACTTGCAGATGATCCGGGGAATATCGGTAATGCATTCATCGGACTAGCGAATAATGTCGATCAGAACTGGTTCGCCCAGAAATATAAAAACGAAGATGGTTCGTACATTGAATGGGGTGGCGGCCAGTACCGCCTTAATCCCTACTGGGTGATCAATGAAATGCGAAACGAGACAGGCAAGAACAGGCTGCTGGGCGCGTTTCAGTTAAATTACAAGGCCACTTCCTGGTTAAGTCTCCAGGGTCGCGCTTCTACGGATCTTACCTATATCGAGTTCGAGAAATTCAGTCCACGTACTACCCCAGGATTTATTACGGGTGCCCTCGACCAGATCAATCGCAAGCACGTCACTACCGAAGCGGATGTGCTGGTCACGGCGGAGAAGCAGGTCAGTGAGTCATTATATCTATCTGCTCGTCTTGGAGGAAGTATCTCCCGTGTGCATAATCAGGCAGACAATATGCAGTTTACAAACCTGACAGTGCCTGACGCGATTACTCCTACAAGTTTTACTGATAAGAATATCGTTCAGGTGCCCTATCGCAAACATCTGAACTCGGCTTACGGATTGCTCAGCGCCTCTTTCAAGAGCTATCTCTATGTCGATGCAACGCTGCGACAGGATGCTTACTCGACATTATCTAAATCGTATACGTACCCATCCCTGGCCACGAGCTTTGTCTTCTCTGATGCATTTAAACTCGATAAGAAATTTCTGAGCATGGGTAGGATCAGGGCCGGTATATCCGAGGTCGCCAGCGACACCGATCCCTATCTTCTCGACCTTTATTATGCCGTGAACCCCTTACCATTTGAATCTATTTCTTATGGCGGACTCAGCACGGATGTGATGGCTAACCGGAATCTTGTTCCCACCCGCACACGGTCCTGGGAAGTTGGTACTGAGCTCCAGTTCTTCGGCAACAGGATAGGACTCGACTTGACTTATTACAATCAACGCTCGCGCGATCAGATTAACCGCGTGCCGGTACCGGTTTCTTCAGGTTTCGCCACACAAACGATCAATGCCGGAGTGGTGACGAACAGAGGTCTTGAGGTCATGCTGAATGCGAGTCCCTTTACAAAAACGGCTTTAAAATGGAACTTCAGCCTGAACTTTGCCCGGAACATCAACAAAGTGGAATCTCTTGCCGAAGGCGTTCCCTTTCTCACCTTGTCTGAAGCCAGATGGATGGGGGTTGCTGTTATAGCCAAGCCGGGAGAGGACTACGGTTCCATACTGGCATTCGACTATCAGCACGACCCGGAAGGCAATCTCATTCTCGATCCGAATACGCTTCTGCCCCTGCAAAGTACGGAAAGGCAGGTGCTGGGTAAAGGTATTTACGACTGGACCGGCGGTATGAGCAATACATTAAATTTCAAAGCTTTCACCCTGAATGCCTTGATCGATGTGAAATACGGCTCAGACCTGTTTTCCATGACGAACCTCTTTGCAGCGAGCCGCGGAAGTCTCAATACCACTCTGGAAGGCCGGGAAGAATGGATCGCTTCGGAAGAAGAAAGACAGTCGCTGGGGTATACCGCCGAACAGTGGAGAGAATTGGGACGAGTGAAAGGACTTGTTCCGCAGGGGGTCATAGTGGGTGAGAACGGAGAGTATGTGCAGAACACCCGGGCGGTCGATCCGTCAGTATACTGGCCGCAGATCGTATCGAGCGGTGGTGTTGCGAGACCCTATATTTATGATGGCTCTTATGTAAAGATGCGTGAGATCTCACTGGGTTACAGCTTCCCCTCGAAACTGGTTTCCAGGTTTGGCATACGCGAGCTGCAGCTTTCAGTGGTAAGCAGGAACCCTTTCATCATCTATAAGGACACACCCAATGTTGACCCCGATTCGAACTATAATAATGGCAACGGGCAAGGGCTCGAATATGGTTCTCTGCCAACCAGGCGCAGCTGGGGCTTCAATCTGAATTTCCGATTTTAAAATTTTATCATGAAACATAGCATGAAGACGAAATTAACTCTATCCCTGCTCCGGTTACTGTTCATCGCCGGGGTATTGAGTTCATGTAATAAGTTTGACGACACCAATATAGACCCTTCGCGGTCCAGCAACCTCGATCCCTCATTGCAGCTTACCAACGTACAGCTCCGCTTTTCAGGCGACCTTGAAGTAAACGAGAAGTTAAGTCTGGTTTTCTCCATGCCCCTGGTTCAGCAGATCGGAGGGATCTGGCTCAACAGGAACGGGCAGTTTTATGTCTACGACAGGAACTACCTTTCGTCCCTGTGGAATAATACCTACAATAACGACGTAGTCAATATTGTGGATGCGGTGAACCGGACGAGTGCAGACCCTGCTAAATCAAACATGAACGCCGTTTGCAAAATCATGAAGGTGTATGAGTTCGCACGCCTTACTGATGTTTATGGCGACATTCCCTACAAAGAAGCAGGTCAAGCCTATTCGGATGGCATCATTAGACCGGTGTTCGACAAACAGGAGGATATTTATAACGATTTTTTCAAGGAGCTGACAGAAGCCGCAGCCCAGCTGGACGCATCGAAAGATGCGGTCACAGGTGACCTGTTCTACCAAGGGAATATTGAGTCATGGAAGAAATTTGCCAATTCACTTCGTCTGCGCTATGCCATGCGACTGGTAAAAGCCAATCCCGAGAAAGCACGTCAGGAAGCAGGAGCCGCAGTTCAGGCGGGAGTGTTTACATCAAATGCGGACATCTGCAAGATGGATCATCTGAATATCCAAAACACCTATACCGATGTCCGCGGTAACGCTGTTTCAGCTGCATTCTGCCAGGCGGAAGTTATTCCACGTGTACAGAATACATTTATTGAGCAGCTCAGAACGACAAACGACCCGCGTTTATCACGGCTTGTTAAGTATTATATAGACATTGTAAACAGGCCTTTCGACCGGATCGACATCACTGAACCCTTAGTTGCGCAGATCGGGTACAACGGCGTTCCTTCAAACGAATACATCTGGGACGGCTGGCTGAACCCGGTTACGATCGATGTTCCCGGTAGAGGAACGATGCAGGCCGTGAATAACGACCAGAAAGCGCAGCTTGCTAATTTTATGATCCGGAATAACGCACCTTTTCTGCACCTTACTTATGCAGAGGTAGAATTCCTTCTGGCCGAAATGGCCGTGCGCTGGGGTATAAACAACGGGGGGACGGCAGCGGAACACTATGCGAAGGGTATTCAGGCCGCAATGGCACAGCTCAGCCTGTTTCCGGGCGGACCTGTGATTCCGGACGCTGAGGTGCAGGACTTCATCAGGGCTAACGGACTGCTGGCAGGCAGAGAGATCGAAATTATCAATCAGCAGTTGTGGATCGCCCTTTTGCTGAACGGTCCTGAAGCTTATGCCAACTGGAGAAGGACAGGGTTTCCACGCCTGACTCCGTCGCCGAATTACGACTCCTCCATCCAGACCATTCCGCGCCGGTTTGAATATCCCTTGCTGGAACTGGAGCAAAATGCAGCCAACGCAGCAGCGGCAGTTCAAGCCCTCGGTTCCGGAGGTAATACCTGGACCAACCGTGTATGGTGGGACAAACCCTGATTGTTAACGAAAAAAGAAAGATGAAACAGATCAAAATATTATTCTTGCTCAGCCTGCTTTTTTCTCTGCTGGCAGGCTGTGAAAAGTCTAAGGCTGATGACGGCCAGAACGATGATAAACCTGCAGCTGGCAGTCGACCCTTTGTTGTAGGGTACCTCTATAGCAGTAGTAATGACCTGCCTGCAGCGTTCTCAACCTTAGATCTCAAGCGCATCACGCATCTCAATATCGCCTTCCTTAATCCCGGAGAAACTGGCCTATATAAACCTGTGAGTGGCCTTGCTCAGATAGTAAAGCAAGCCAGGGACCAGCAGGTGAAGATCCTATTCTCGATAGGCGGGGGGACTCCGCCACCGTACCTGAAAGACTTGCTCAAGCCTGATAAACGAGCCGCATTGATCAATGAACTAGTGAAGTTTGCAGTCAACAATGAGTTCGACGGCATCGATGTGGATATTGAAAATGAGTTTATCGACGAGAATTATGAACCTTTCGTGCTTGGTCTTTTCGATGCGCTGAAACCTCATAAAAAGATGATCACGTCAGCCCTTTCTACCTGGACAGGTAAGGCAGTATCCGACAAGGCACTGGCGGTTTACGACATTATCCATATCATGTCGTACGACCAGACCGGTCCATGGAACAAAGAGAGACCCGGCCCGCACGCCACTTTTGAGGCAGCTCAGGCAGACTTGGATTACTGGATCAATACCAGAAAGGTGCCGGCTGCTAAGGTCACACTGGGACTTCCCTTTTACGGCTATGGCTTTGGTCCTTCCATACCAGAGAGTTTCTCTTATGGAGATATTGTTAAGCAATGGCCCGGCGCTGAATTGAAAGATCAGGTTGAGGTACCCGGACAAGGGACCGTTTATTACAACGGACTGCCCACCATCCGCAAAAAAGTTGAACTGGCACAATCCAGGAAAGCAGCCGGCGTGATGATATGGCAGCTTCGCGGTGATGCTCCGGGAGATAAGTCCCTGCTCAAAGCGATCAATGAAGTTCTATCCGATTAATTACTGTTAATCTATTTCAACATGAAGAAGCTTACTTATTTTCTGTTATTTATATCTTGCTTGCTGGCATCGTGTGCTAAGGAAGATGAGCCAGATACCTCCAACTATTTCCCGCGAATTTTTGACGGCGGTCTTGTTTTTCAATCGCCTTCGCGGATTATTCAGGAGGGAGACTCGGCGGTGTATACCGGACTGCTCTTTTCACCGAAACCTTTAGAGAAGACCAAGGTCAGCTGGAAGGTAAATGGGAAGGAGGTATCCACGGACACCGCCTTCGTATTCGCTCCGCAGGAGGGTGGGGAATTTGAAGTAAGACTGGAGGCCAGCTATAACGGTCAGACGGCAACCCGAATCTCGAAAGTGCTTGTTAGTCCGTCGAGCTATACACCAAAACCTTCCCCACGCGTCATCCTGTCTTATCTTTCCGAGAACGCAACATCCGCAGGCATCGGTTGGGAAGATGTAACCCATATTGCTTTTAACGGAGCAAGAGTGTTACCAGGTGGCAGTGTCGATTTTTCCAAATCTAACCAGAACCAGAATCTCGATGAACTCGTTGCAAGGGGGCATATCAACGGAGTTCCTGTTCTGCTTGGCGTCAGCGGCAGGCTTTCAGGAGTTGATGGCTGGACGCTTTATAACAGCAACGATTTCGGGTCATCGATCAGTGATCCCGCAGTTAGCGCCTCGCTCGTTCAAACACTCACAAGTTACGTTCAAGAGCATCGTCTGGACGGGATCGATATCATGATGACAGACCTGAGCAATGACGATTATGCCATCGCCGCAGGTAACGCTGCTGCCGTCGGACCGTTCCTGACAGCGTTGAAAGCCGCACTGCCACGAGAAGCAATCGTCACCGTTACCGCGACCACCAATTTTATGCATTGGGAGTATACCGATCTCTCGGCCGCCGACTGGATCAATGTACATGCATTTGAAAACGGTGTGACCGTTGGTCCCGGTGCTAAACCCGGACAGCCTTCTCCGTTCGACTTTATGACTGCAGGAGGAACAGTCTGGGCCGGAAAGGGTATTCCTGCCAGCAAACTCGTGCTTGGAATCCCAGCCTTTGGTCTCAGGTACAATGAGCTCGATGCAGACGGGAACAACGCAAGTTGGGGATCTTACGATTATATGCCCTTCTCGGCCATTCTTGCAGCCGATCCAGGCGCATTTGAGAAAGACTTCACGATGACCATTGCCAAAGGAGTTTATTATAACGGGAAACCATTGGTATCGCAGAAAGCAATGTATATCAGAGATCAGGGCTTCCGTGGCGCATATCTATGGGCCGGCGACTACGATGCCCCGGAAGGAAACTCGCTGATGAAAGTACTATCTGGCATATTGAAGTAAACGGCAGTACCGTGAAAACACCCCGCTCCATTGCGATTGATGCTTTTAGAGCACTTATCATGCTTCTAATGATCTTTGTGAACGATCTCTGGACACTCCACAATATTCCCGGCTGGCTCGAGCATGTGCCAGCCGATGTGGATGGCATGGGTTTGGCAGATATTGTTTTCCCCGCCTTTTTGTTCATTGTAGGTTTATCTATACCATTCGCTGTAGAAAGCCGCCGTCGTAAAGGGGATACCACGATCAGGATATTTATTCATATCCTGTCTCGCACAGTAGCATTGCTGGTGATGGGGTTATTCCTGGTAAACGCTGAAATGTACGGAAATGCGGGTTTGGTCCCCAGAAACATTTGGATGATCCTGCTCATCATCGCATTCTTCCTGATCTGGATCGCATATAAAGATCCCGGAGCTACAAGTGTCAAGATAAAGAAGGCTTGTGGCTTGCTGCTGCTTGTTGGTCTGGCATTTCTTTATGGCAGCGACGATGCTTCCGGTATCAGGGCGATGGGCATCCATTGGTGGGGCATTCTCGGACTGATCGGTTGGGGCTATTTCATCGCTACCAGTGTATATCTGTTTTCCGGTGGAAAGTTCTTTGTGCAGCTCATCGCCTTCGTATTCTTCCTCGCATTCAGTGCAGCATCTGCGCTGGGCTGGCTGGGATTCCTGGAATCTGTCCGCCCTTACGTCTGGATCTCAGGCGACGGAGCGATGCCCGCTTTGTGTATGGCCGGGGTGATCACCGCGTTTATTTATAAGAAATATGGTGCCGGCCAGTCTATGTTTTGGATCTGGCTGGGCGTTTTTACGATGGTTCTGTTCGCCTTCGGCTTTATTACCCGTCCGGCTTGGGGAATCTCCAAAATCAGTGCTACACCATCATGGGTATGTATATGTTCAGGAATAAGTCTGATCTGCTTTATGTTGATTACCTGGATAACGGATCTGCAGCAAAGAACCAAATGGTATAACCCGATCAAGCCAGGGGGCACAAGTACGCTTACCTGCTACCTGATCCCCTATATTCATTATGCATTGATCTCCATGATTGCCGTGCAATTGCCTTTAGAACTGAGGGACGGAGTTGCAGGCATCGTGAAGTCACTACTGTATGCACTGGTGATTATTGTATTTACCGGTTTACTGGAAAAGAAAAATATTCGCCTGAAAATTTAATTGTATGAAGATAAACATGACTAAATGCCCAAAAAGCTTGTTACCAGCCCTGGTTCTCCTGGCTACCCTCACGATATGTGCAGGAGTTCGAGTACCATTCCGACTAAACAACAATACAGAGATCAATTCATTTGAAGCAATGGAACAAATGCAGAACAAACGGTCGGCGCTGGCTACCGACAGCATTCCGCTTACATTCACATGGGAAGTTTTGGAAAATAACTATAACGGAACAAGTGAAACCCGCTCCGTTCTGAAGATCAGCAATACCGGCACAGAAACCTTTTCATCTTCCGGCTGGACGATCTATTTCAATGGCCCGGAGATCCGGGGAATAGGTGCGGATACTGCAGCAGTTTCAGCTCAGCTTATAAACGGCGATTTTCTCAAGATCATGCCAGCCAATGCCTTTCCTGTATTGGCTCCAGGTAAGACATTTCAGGCCAGTTTCCTTTCAAGAAGCCTGAAGAACATCACGGATTATCCAAAAGGCTTTTATATCGTATTTAATGACCGTCCAACAAAAGCATACGTACCTAGGTTGATAACAATCTCGCTAACAGATCTTCCAAAACGCGAGGAGCAGCTTGCCGGCCGGACGTTCCAGCAGAACGCGCTTGTTGCCGATCTGCCCCTGGATGCCCTGCCTCCGGTGTTTCCAACTCCCGCGAGCTATAAGAAGAATACCGGGTATTTTGAGCTAAAGAATTCATTAAGCTTATACGCTGACGAAGAATTCCGTAAGGAAGCTGAACTTCTTGCTGCAGATATGCTAAGCCTGACAGGTACAAAAATTACATCTTCCAAAGACAGATCCGGCGCCAGCATCGTAATAAAAAAGAAAGCTATGCCTTCGGATGAAGCATACGAGCTTATCGTCAGTCCAAGCCGGATAACGATCAACGCCTCGTCGCCTGCCGGTGTCTTCTACGGAATTCAATCGCTAACCATGTTGTTTTCCTCAGATCCAGCTTCAACAGCTGGTCAAAGTAAAAGGATAGCTGCCGTCGAAATAAAAGATCAGCCACGCTTTGACCACCGGGCCCTGATGCTTGATATCGCCCGTAACTTTCAGCCCGCATTACAGATCATGAAAGCTATAGACCTGATGGCCTTGTACAAGCTAAACGTTTTACACCTTCATATGAGCGATGATGAGGGCTGGCGACTCGAGATAAACGGACTGCCTGAACTTACCGAAGTCGGCTCCCGGAGGGCTCATCCGTTTCAGCCACATACGGCCATCCAGCCATCGTATGGATCCGGTCCCGACACCCTGAATCCTTCAGGAAGCGGTCATTTGAGCAGAGCGGACTATATCAATATCTTAAAGTATGCTACCGCGCGACATATAAAGGTAATACCAGAAGTAGAGACGCCCGGTCATGCAAGAGCAGCCATAAAAGCGATGGATGCCCGTTATGACCGCCTGCTGAAACAAGGAGATAAAGCCGGCGCCGAAAAATACCTCCTGCGTGATGTGAATGACAGTTCAGTCTACCGTTCCGTCCAGGGCTTCAACGACAATGTATTGAATCCTGCGCTACCATCCGCTTATACATTCCTGGAAAAAGTGACAGATGAAATAGTAACCATGCACCGGGAGGCAGGAGCCCCTGTAGAAACGATCCACTTTGGTGGCGACGAGGTGCCCGAGGGAGTATGGGAACAGTCGCCCGCAGTCAAAGCGCTAATGCAACGCGATAAATCCGTAAGCACTGTCGACGAACTCTGGTACTATTTTTTCAGCCGTATCAATACCATGCTGGGCTCCAAAGGTTTGTACTTCTACGGCTGGGAGGAGACAGGCATGTATAAGGCAATGGTATCCGGACAAAAGAAAATGGTCGTAGAACCACGATTTGCAGGAAAGAACTTTCATGTAGACGTATGGAACAATCTTTCAGGAAATGAAGACCTTGCTTACAAACTGGCTAATGCAGGATACAAAGTCATACTAACCAATGTGACCAATATGTATATGGATCTGGCATATAGCGAAAGCTGCTATGAGCCGGGACAATATTGGGGTGGTTATGTGGATGTAGAAAAGCTTTTTCGCTTTATTCCGTTCGATTACTACAAGAACCAGACGGAGAATGAGCGGAACGAAGCCCTTCCAAAATTGAATTTCGCGAAAATGGAACGCTTAAATCCGGAAAGCACCGCGAATATTGTCGGACTGCAAGCACCCCTCTGGAGTGAGATCATCACCAGTGCGGAGCGGATGGAATACCTTCTTCTGCCGAAGGTGCTGGGCCTTGCAGAACGCAGCTGGGCGCCTGATCCTGCCTGGGCAAACGAGAAAGACGAAACCATTGCAGCTTTTCTGTACAAAAAAGCTTGGTCAGAATTTGTTAATGTCCTTGGGAAAAAGGAATTGCCGAGACTGGATCATTATGCCGGAGGATTTCAGTACAGAATCCCGCCGTCTGCATATGTCAAAGAAAACGGCAAACTAAAGGCTAACGTTCTTTATCCGGGATTCGCTATCCGCTATACAACAGATGGTTCAGAACCCACCATGCAAAGCAAGGTCTTCAACGGCGAGATGAATTATGTTGAGGGTATATCGTTACGGGCGTTTAATCAGGCAGGCAGGGGAGGACGGACTGTAAAACCATAAGAGAACCCAGAAAAAAGCTGGCTGCGCAGGAATCATGTGTTTCCTCTCAGCCAGCTTTTTTCTGAACATTGCTTCTAGTAGACCTTCTTCCCGTTAACAGTTACATTCTTCAATTTGAAGTTTTCTATAATGGAAGTATCAATCTCCAGGTACTTCTTCGCAGTTACATTGATATTTTCAAAGTTAAAGTTTGACAGTTTAGCCTTATAACCCTGCCCCTCACCTTTATCAGTTGAAACTCCCACATTGAAAAAGTTCTCACAGTCTATCTTGATATTACGCATGGTAATATTTCTTCCGTAAGAAACTCCTGATACATCTTGACCTTTCATATCGAAGAACTGAGTCCAGGGGCGTATGAATATGAAATTACCGATTTCGGTGCCCTCAATATCTTCGACAAGAACATACTCATAGTTCTGAGGTGTGTCAGGACGCATCTTCAGCCAAAGCAAACGCTCCGCATGATTTACTTTGATCCTGCGTAAGATGATATTACGGTCATGTACAGACTCACTACCAAAGGTCAATGCACCATGACAGTACCCATAAGTACAGTCTTCAATGATGATATTCTGGTTGCTTCCGTTATCCGGATCTTTGTCGGCACCCGGGCCCTTACCACCTTTTAGAGCTACAGCATCATCATTTACAGACATATAGCAATTTTTGATAAGCACGTTTTTACATGCGTCTATATCCACCGCGTCACTGCTCGGAGCTTTCACAGGCTTTTCGGGAGAGTATATATAAAGGTCTAAAAGCTTAATATTTTCGCATTTATACAAGTGAGTAGTCCAGAAAGGTGAGTTAATCAGTCTTACACCTGAAAGCTGCACATTCTTGCTATTCGATATATAAACCAGCCTTGGTCTCATTTCGTCCATATTCGTGCATTTCGGATTAAACTGACGCCTTAACCAAAACGCTTTCCAATATCGCAGGCCGTTACCGTCAATGGTTCCTTTTCCGGAAATAGTAAACCCGTCAAGCCCATCAGCATTCACCAAAGCGGCAAAGTACTTAAGTGATTGCCCTTCCATTCGGGTCATAACCAAGGGGAAATTGCTAATATCATCGCTGCCTTTTAGCTTGCCGCCTTCTTCCAGGTGAAGGTGTGTACCTTTCTTAAAGAACAAAGAACCGCTCAGGAAAGTTCCTTTTGGAATAATCACCACACCACCGCCGTTTTCATGAGCCTTATCTATGACATCCTGTATAAGCTTAGTCTGGATCACCGTACTATCGTTGCTGAGGTTGTAATCCGTAATGCGATATTGTTTTCCAAGTTTGGTTATATCTGTAGGTTTATTTTGCCTGAACCAATCCGGTATAGGCGTTCCATCCGGAAATACCTCCTTTGCAACAGCAACGAGATTTAGCGTCAGAGTAAGTGTGAGCAGAAGTGCAAGTCTGAGTTTTGGTGTAGTCATCGGGTACAGTTTCTTTGGTTTAAATTGGTCCTGGCCACCCTGAAGGCTGCAAGGGATTTATAAATTGTTATACAAATCTACAAAATCCCGCCAGTTTAAACCCTCGTATGACAGAGACTTCCTTGTTTACCAATTTTGTTACTTAAAGTTAATGGAAGTAGTTCAGAATATCCATATTTTCATCTCAACCAATAGTTGTAAACCAATGTACTGAAAATCGCTTGCTACATGTAAGCAGCACATCAAACGACCACATTATATCATAACCTAAAGTACTCTGTAATGACTTCAAGACGCGAATTTATCAGGCAGGCGGCGGTGGCTGCTGCTGGTGGCTATTTAAGTACTTTGCCATTTACCGCAAAGAGCTACAGTCGAATTATCGGGGCCAACGACCGTGTGAGGGTAGGGGTGGTCGGATTTTCTGATCGGTTCCTGAACTCCCTGTTCCCGGCATTTACCACCCATCACAAAAAGCTGAATTTTGATATCGTAGGAGTATCTGATATCTGGAAGCTGCGCCGGGAAGAAGGGCAGGTCTTTCTTGAGCAGAAGCTCGGTCATAAAGTAAAAGCATGCGTTAATAACGAGGAGCTTTACCGGATGAAGGACCTTAATGCTGTTATCATAAGTACAGCCGATTTTCAGCATGCTCTTCATACCATCGAGGCCGTTCAGGCAGGTTGCGACGCCTATGTTGAGAAGCCATTTGCAGAAACCATGGAGGACAACAGAGCAGCGCTTAAAGCTGTCAAGGCTACCAACAAAATTGTGCAAATAGGGTCTCAGAGAAGAAGCGGTGCTAACTATCATGCTGCAGCAGATTTTATAAAGCAGGGCAAGTTCGGAGACATCACGATGGTAGAGCTGACCTGGAATGTGAATCAGCCTGGACGCTGGCGGAGACCCGATTTGCTGGCAAAGCTAAACGAAGCAGATACAGATTGGAAGCGGTTCCTGATGAATCGCTCTTTTGAGCCCTGGGATCCCCGTAAATATCTCGAGTACCGCCTGTTCTGGCCCTATTCTTCCGGCATGCCGGGACAGTGGATAAGCCATCAGATAGATACCGTCCACTGGTTTACCGGGCTGAAACATCCGCGAAGCGTCGTCGCAAACGGTGGGGTCTATATGTGGAAAGACGGAAGGCGAAACTGGGATACGACCACGGCAGTGTTCGACTATGGCGAGGGAAATACCGGAAAGGGCTTCCAGGTAACGTTCAGTTCTAGGATGCATAACGGCACAGAGAAACCCGCGGAAATATACTATTCCAATGGTGGTGAGCTTAATCTGAATACTAATCAGATCTCTCCAAACGGAGGTCTTGAGGAAAGACATGCAGCGGCAATGGGAATGAAAGCAAATTTGCTTCCGAGTATTAACCTTGCTGATACATCCAGCCAGGTTGTTGCCAGTGCTAATACGGGAGGCGACCGACTCACAACCAATCATATGTTAAACTGGATGGAGTGCATCAGAAGCCGGAAAGAACCCAACGCGCCCGTCGAGGCCGGCTATTATCACTCAATTGCCAATGTCATGACCACTGCTGCTGCTCATTCCGGCTCAAAAGCCACCTTTGATGAGCAGAAACAGGAAGTTATCGTTGGCGACAAGATCTTTACATACTAAATAAAAGAGATTATCAGATTCATTTTAAAATTATGACTAAGCTAAAACGAGTTTATCTGCTTGCCTTAGGGCTTTTGCTCCAGACAAGTGTATTTTCCGCCACGAATGATGAAGCAGGGTGGTCGAATCTGTTTGATGGAAAAACATTGCAGGGCTGGAAAGTTCTGGGTGGTCAGGCTCCATTCAAAATAGAAGACGGAGTTATAGTCGGTACAACGACCCTAAACACCCCCAACACCTTTCTGGTAACCGAAAAGGAGTACGGCGATTTCGTTCTGGAGCTCGACATTAAGCTGGGTGCTGAAATCAATTCGGGCGTCCAGACCCGCAGTCACTTCAGTCCAAATCTGAACAACGGCAAAGGTGCAGTATATGGCAGACAGGTTGAAATTGACCCCAGCGACCGTAAATGGAGCGGCGGTATCTATGATGAAAGCCGGCGACAGTGGCTCTATCCGCTTTCACTAAACACGGATGCTCAGAGCCTGTATAAGGCAGGGGAATACAATCACATCAAAGTGGAGTGCATCGGTAACGCAACCAAAACCTGGCTTAATGGGAAGCCTGTCTCGTATGTAATAGATACTATTGATAAAAGTGGTTTCATTGGCTTACAGGTGCACAGTGTTAGTAAACAAAGTGATGCCGACCGGAAGATCTATTTCAAAAATGTCCGCATCAAGACGAGTAACCTGCAGCCGGAGCCTTTCCCTTCAAATATCTTTGTAGTGAATATGCAGCCAAACAGTTTGAGTAATCATGAAAAGGAGAGTGGATGGAAGCTTCTGTTTGACGGGGAAACCACCGATGGCTGGCTGGGTGCCTACAAGAGAAAATTTCCTGAAAAAGGTTGGGGAGTAAAAGACGGCACATTATCGGTAGTGTCTTCAGACGGCGGCGAATCTACTAATGGCGGCGATATCGTCAGTCGCGATAAATACGGTGCTTTTGATCTGACGTTCGATTTCAAACTCTCTCCCGGCGCTAATAGCGGCGTTAAGTATTTTGTCACCTTAAAGGAGAACAACAAAGGTTCGGCAATAGGTTTGGAATATCAGATCGTTGATGACAAACTGCACCCGGATGCGAATCTTGGACGTGATGGAAATCGTACCCTCGCCTCCTTATATGATTTAATCACAGCGAACAAACCTGGTCGCTTTCTTCATCCTACCGGAGAATGGAATAGTGGCCGGGTGGTGGTGTATCCGGATAACCGCGTAGAGCATTATCTGAATGGAGCAAAGGTTCTGGAGTATGTACGTAGCTCGAAAGACTTCCGTAGCCTGGTAGCTATCAGTAAGTACAAAAAGTGGCGGAAATTTGGCGAAGCACCTCAGGGGCACATCTTACTGCAGGACCATGGGAATGAAGTGAATTTCAGAAGTATCAAGATCAAAAAGCTCAATTAAACTATTCCTTCGATCTAACCGCATTCTTGAGTTGCATCATAACCGGTAGCAATTAAATGCTAACTACTTATAGTAAGCCTTCATTTCGATCAGGATGAAGGCTTTTTTCTTGCACCTAAATTCTGCAGCAAACATTCTGAATAAAATATGACCGACGTCATTTTTTTTCGGAAAGATTAATCCCTCCTTTGCATAAAAGACAAAAATGTCTTTTAATAGGAAGGTAACATTAGACACACCATCTCTGCTTATGAAACGGAACAAGAATCTGGTAGAATTATCTAAAGATCACCATCACGGTTTGCTGCTTGGATGGAAAATAAAGCAAGGTTTTAAGTTTGGGGTAAACTTGAAAGAGATAGTAAACTATATCAACCATTTTGCAGCCGGAGCGCTCTACCCTCATTTTGATGAAGAAGAGAATCAGTTGCTGCCTTTCATCGATGCAGAAGATCCTTACCGTAAACGGACCATCGAAGAGCATCTTCAGTTAAAAAAACTCATCGCATCCCTGTCAGATTCAAGCTCCGAAGAAACCTTGCTGAATCTTGCTGCCTTGCTCGATGCCCATATCCGCTTTGAAGAGCGGGAGCTGTTTCCCTATATGGAAACGCTTCTGAGTGACGAGGAGCTTGATCAAATAGGAAAGTTGATTGCTGACCTGCACCATCCTTATATAGAAAACTATCCCAACGAATTCTGGACCCGATAGGACCCTCCATTTAGAACAACCGATGAACGTACTCAACAGAATAAGCTTTGAACGATGGACCTTCGCCAGTTTTATCATCCTGGCGTTCTTTGGAGCCATCTTGAGATATATGCTTTGTTTCCCACTTCCAGGACTGAGTTATATGAATATCCTTCATGCTCATTCGCATTACGCCTTTGGTGGCTGGGTATTCCTTGCGCTGATCATCCTCATCACGCGCCATCTGCTGCAGTATAGGTCTTCTTCATTCCGGTGGCTCATGTTTATCGCGCTCATAAGTTCCCTGGGCATGTTAATCAGTTTTTCTATTCAAGGTTACAGAGTAATTTCGATCGCTTTCTCCACTTTGTTTCTGCTTGTTACCTATTGGTTTGCCGCGCTTGTATATCCGAAGCTGAATTTCATAGTAAACGCAAGCTCCCGCCTGCTTATCAAAGCCGGAATCTGGTGTCTTGTTCTTTCCTCCATCGGACCGCTGGCCCTGGGTGCGCTGAAAGCTAGCGGAAACACCGGAGCAATATATCAAAATGCCATTTACTTTTACCTGCACTTCCAAATGAACGGCTGGATGTTGCTGACCGTCCTTGGTCTGGTGTTCAAAAATTACCTCCGGTTCAATGACGCTGCGGGCAAATCCATTCGTCCATGGATATACGGCTTCATCTTATCAGGCTTTCCGCTGTTTTTCATCTTCACCCTCTGGTCAAAACCATCATCCTGGGTGGGCGAAATCGCTTTCCTCGCGGCATTGATTAACGCCATCAGCTGGTTAGGCATCATCCAGAAAACCTTCTGCATGCTAAAGAAAGCACCCGTGATGATCCAGGTCGCGCTGCTGGCAGTATCTCTTAAAGTGCTCTTCCAGGTCCTGGTATGCGTACCACAGATAGGAGAGTGGACTTTCTCCAACCGAAACCTGATTATCGGCTATGTACATCTCCTGACGCTTGGTTGCGTCACCCCGGTGCTTCTGCATCTGTTTACGCGTCATCTCAGCATAAAATATATAGAACGGTCCTACATAGCTCTGGTAGTCTTGTACCTCGTTCTTCTTTTTATTCAGCCTGTACTAAGCCTCTACCGGATTGCGATCCCTAACTACCAGCATCTTTTGCTTTGTATCTCTCTTTTATTCTGCTTGTCCGGCCTCTGTTATTACCGAAAACTTTACCCTCTTCCTAAACTGAAAAACGTCTCTAAACAACAATTTCACATATTATTAACCCGACTATTTTAATCATGAAAGCAACAACCAGATTGTGGATCGCCTTTGGGCTCGTTGTGGGTTTATCCTTTGCGGTACTCCTCTACTATGGATTCGAAATCTATCAGAAAGCGCCGCCAATACCGGCTAAAGTATTGACAACCGATAATCAGGAGCTGTTTACCGGACAGGATATCAAGGATGGCCAGAACGTGTGGCAAAGCATGGGGGGACAGGAAGTTGGCTCAATTTGGGGCCATGGAGCATATGTTGCTCCCGACTGGACTGCCGACTGGCTGCACCGCGAAGCCCTTTTTATTCTGAACCACTGGTCAAACCAGGATCTGGGTAAGAACTACGACCAAATCACACAAGAGCAGCAGGCCGGATTGCAGATACGTCTTCAAAAGGAGGTTCGCACCAATACTTACAATCCTGAAACAAATGTTTTAACGGTATCGCCTGTCAGGGCTCTGGCCTTTGAGCACCTACGCCAGTATTACTCGGCTTTGTTTACAGACGACCCTGCATTTAACCAGTTGAGGGATGATTATGCTATCGCTAAAAATTCCATAAAAGACCCCGGAAGATTAAGACAAATGAATACTTTCTTCTTCTGGGCAAGCTGGGCTTGTGTTACTAACCGTCCCGGTGAATCGGTATCCTATACTCATAACTGGCCGCCTGATAAGCTTATCGGCAATATTGCTACCGGTGACCTCATCATGTGGACAGGTTTCAGCGTGATCATGCTTCTGCTCGGTATTGGTATTCTGGCCTTTTATAATGCAAAAACCAACGAGGCTGAACATGAAGAAGAGGTTCCAGAAACCGACCCTATGATGAACAGTACATCAACGCCTTCCATGCGCGCTACATTGAAATACTTCTGGATCGTATCGGCACTGATGCTGGTGCAGGTTCTTTTGGGAGTAGTAACAGCGCACTTCGGTGTCGAGGGCGGAGGTTTCTATGGTATTCCTCTCGACGAGATCATGCCTTACTCCCTTAGCCGTACATGGCATGTGCAGCTGGGCATCCTTTGGATCGCTACTTCATGGCTTGCAACGGGTCTGTACATCGCTCCGGCAGTATCTGATTTTGAACCTAAGTTTCAGAAGCTCGGTGTCGACGTTCTCTTTTTTGCGTTGATCTTCATTGTCGTAGGTTCAATGGTAGGTCAATGGTACGGCGTAATGCAGCGTCTCGGACTGGCAGAAAACTTCTGGTTAGGTCATCAGGGATATGAGTATGTAGACCTGGGCCGCCTGTGGCAGATTCTCCTGCTTGTAGGACTTTTCTTATGGTTGTTTTTAATGGTACGTGCCTTGCTGCCTGCGCTTCGCAAGAAGACTGGAAGCCGCCATTTGTTAATCATGTTCATTATCGCGTCTGCTGCGATCGCCATCTTCTACGCCGCCGGACTAATGTGGGGCCGTCAAACGAACCTCGCAATCGCTGAATACTGGCGTTGGTGGGTTGTCCACCTTTGGGTTGAAGGCTTCTTTGAAGTATTCGCTACAGTTGTCGCTGCCTTTCTTTTCGTCCGCATGAAGTTGCTCAACGAGAAATCGGCTACCCTGAACGTGCTTTTCGCTACCATCATCTTCCTTTCAGGAGGTATTCTGGGAACATTCCACCATCTCTATTTCTCCGGAACTCCGAAAGCAATTATGGCTCTGGGAGCAAGCTTCAGTGCACTGGAGGTTGTACCGTTGGTGCTCATCGGTTACGAAGCGTATCACAACTATCGCCTGAGTGGTAAAAAAGGTTGGGTCAGCGGCTACAAATGGCCGATATACTGCCTGATCGCCGTAGCGTTCTGGAACTTCCTCGGTGCAGGCATTTTCGGTTTCATTATCAATCCACCTATCGCACTGTATTACATGCAAGGTCTTAATACCACGCCCCTGCATGGACATACCGCATTGTTTGGTGTTTACGGGATCCTCGGTATTGGCCTGATGTTGTTTGTGCTGAAGGGCTTGTATCGCCAGAACGTCTGGAAAGACGGCCTCATCGGCTTCGCCTTCTGGTCAATCAATATCGGACTGATGCTGATGGCGCTTCTGAGCTTACTTCCAATGGGAATGCTTCAGGCCATAGCCAGTGTGAACGAAGGAATGTGGTATGCACGATCAGCTGAATTCATGCAACAACCGCTTATGGAAACATTCCGCTGGTTGAGGGCTATAGGCGACACCATTTTCGCGATTGGAACGGTAGCACTCGCACTTTTTGTTGTTGGACTAAAGTTCGGATGGAGCTATAAAAAAGGTCAGTTTGATATTCATTCTGACAAAAAATAACAAAAAGAGAGCAGAGGCCGATATCCTTCTGCTCTCTTTCTAACTCATCAGGTGCTTTAACGTCAAATACTTTCGTAGTTAATGCCCTTGCTGTCTGTTTGCTTATTCCATGCCTCCATGCCTCCATCCAGATAATGAATGTTGTCAAACCCGTGTCGCTCATTTAGCAGGGTCGCCAGTTTTTGAGCACTTTCCCCGTTTTCGGATATCAGTACAACAATGATATCCTGGTGAATCTGCTCAAGATCAGCCAACAACAGTTGTTCTGGTATGTGCAGGTAATTCCATGACTCATCTACCGGTTCGGGAGGATTTTGTCTGAGGTCAATAAGCTGTAACGGTTCTTTGTATTTAATTTTGATATCAAGCAGCTTGGGACTGATCGAACGAATTCTCGAAGGTTCAGAAAGGCTCTCTGGTTGCGCTGATATATACTGAGACTGTAAAGTGGTAAGAGCTTGGTATTCAGATACAGGTTCCAGTTTCATATATGTCAGCTGGTTGCTGAAGACATTAAAGCTAAATAGCTTATTGCTCGCAATATTGCCTATTTCGCTAACAATCTTTATCGCTTCGTTAGCCATCATACAGCTAATCAGAGCAGGAAGAGTAGCAAGGCCGATTTTTTGTGGCTGCCGTATCAGCTGGCCTGCGTCCCGTTTTTGTAACAAACATCTCAGGGTAGCACCGCCTTTGTAGTTCAATACGCTGAAATGGCCGGAAGGAAAATCCAGAGAACCGTAGATCATCGACTTGCCCGATATAACGCAGGCATCATTGATCAGGAGAGACTTCTCGGGAACGTTAGTCGTATCGATCACCAGGTCATAGTCGGAAATCAAGCGCAGAACAGTGTCCCGGTTGAAGCCTTGTTCATGCAGGTTAACCTTAACTTCGGGGTTGATCTCCCTAAGGCTGGACGCGAGTATCTGACTTTTGAGCTTTCCTTCCTGACTGCTGCCGAATACAGGCTGCGAAGGAAGGTCGCTCTTACGTATCTTCTCGTCAGACACAATGCCCAGAGAGCCAACTCCCATTGAGGTCAGGTAAGACAACATGGGCGATGCAAGAGCACCGGCTTCAATGATGAGCATTCTTGATTTAGTCAGCGCTTCCTGGCCGGGAACTCCGAAGCCCATGGTTTGAACGTGATTCTGGTACCGATTAAGGAATATTTCTGGATCTTCCATAATTATTTAGTAAGCCGTGGGGGATCTGCCGGGTCTCGCCGACACGATTAAAAAAAACAAAACCATAGCAGTCTTGTTTGAAAAATGTTATAAGCGATATTACCTAAGACCAAAATTGGGGATCTGACGAAGATCAAAGTCAATCAGTTCACTAACACTATAACGGTATGTTTTCACTAAATAAACAAGCTTTTATAAACGCCACCGTAGTCTCCATTATTACAATAGCACTCGTTTTTTACGGTTCCCGGGAGCTACAAAACTTTGACCCCGCATTGATCGCCTACCTTTTCGGAACAGTGTTTGCCTTCTTCGGAGTCGTTTACCGGTATTCTGTCTGGCTGCAGAGGCCTCCCACACGTATGTATTACAAACGCACGTGGGAGCTGATCTGGAACCGCCAGTTCTTTTCGCATCTATGGTTTTTCATTAAGGAGTTTGTTCAAAATATTGGATTTCAAAAGTTTATTTACCCCCGCGGCCGGAGCCGCTGGGTAGGACATTTTTTAATGGCCTTCGGCTGTACCCTCGCTTTTGCTATCACCTTTCCGCTAACGTTCGGCTGGATCCACTTTACGCTTAACCCCGAGTCGGGCCTTGATCCCGGAACCGTAAAGCTCTATGAAGCGCATTTCTTCGGCTTCAAGATGATGGAGTTCGAAGTGGGATCTTTCCTGGCCTTTTTGATTTTTCACGCCCTGAACTGGTCGTCATGGATGGTGATTATCGGTGTGCTGATCTTCATGCGTCGCCGGCTTACAAAGCCCGGACTTATCTCCACCCAGTCTTTTGAAGGTGATTTGCTACCGCTGATATTGCTTCTGGCTATATCCGTAACAGGCCTGGGCCTTACGTATAGCTACCAGTTCATGAAGGGCTTCGCCTATGATTTCATGGCTGTCACGCATGCTATAACCGTCATCATGTTTCTGATCTGGATCCCCTTCGGGAAGTTTTTTCATATCATCCAACGCCCTGCTCAGCTTGGTGCGCATATTTATAAACGTGAAGGCGTTCGTCGCGGCATGGCGGTTTGTCCGCACACCGGAAAAGAGTTCGCTACTCAGATGCATATCGACGACCTGAAAGACGTAACAAAAGAACTGGGCTTCGATTTTACCCTCGAAGATGGCGCCTCTCATCTCGATCTGAGTCCGGAAGGTAAGCGTTCACGCCTGGCTATGGCTCATTTAAAAGCGCGCCAGGAGAACGGAGGAAAGTTATTTGGTTAACATGTTATAAAACTATACTTATGGCAAGACTGCCTGTTTCAGCAGAAAAACTTATTGAAGAATTTGGTCCCCATTTGAATTATCCTCCCAAGGAAGGCTATGCAGGAAGGGATGAACCCGATAAAGAAGTTAAAACTCACTGCTGCTTTTGTGGCATGCAGTGTGGAATGAAGCTCCTGGTGAAGGACAATAAAGTCGTAGGCTTCGAACCATGGATGGAATTTCCATACAACCAGGGGCGCCTTTGTCCTAAAGGTGTCGAACGCTATCTTCAGAACAATCATCCCGACAGGCTCATGCACCCGCTCCAAAGGGAAGAAGGCAAAGGTTTTAAAAATGTCTCCTGGAATGCTGCAATGGAAAAAACTGTATCCGAGATCAAGCGGATCCAGCAGCGGTACGGCAATGATGCCTTTGCGATGCTTTCGGGAGTTTCACTCAGTAATGAGAAGAGCTACCTCGTAGGTAAATTCGCCAGGGTGGCTCTGAAAACCGCCAACCTTGATTACAACGGTCGCCTCTGCATGGTTAGTGCGGGTGCCGGAAATAAGAAAGCCTTTGGTCTTGACCGTATCTCCAACAGCTTTGAAGATCTTGAACGTGCCGAAGTTATCATCATTACCGGAGCTAACGTCAGCGAAACCTTTCCTACGCTTACGCATTGGATCTGGAGGGCGCGTGATTATGGTGCAAAGCTGATCGTCGTCGATCCACGTATGATTCCACTGGCGCGTACAGCAGATCTTCATCTTCCGGTAAGGCCCGGAACTGATTCTGCCTTGTATGGAGGCATACTCAAGTATCTGGCAGATCATGATATGCTGGATCACGACTTCATCGATAATCATACAAGCGGTTTTCAGGAAGCGCTTGATGCCGTACAGGGTTATACGCTCGAATGGGCGGAGCAAGTTACAGGTATCGAAAAAGAGAAAATCGAGTTGGCCGCACAATGGTGGGGAAAAGCCAGTACCAGCTTCCTGCTTCATGCCCGGGGTATAGAGCACCATACCAAAGGTGTGGATAACGTTTTAGGCTGTATCAACCTCGTATTGGCTACCGGAAGAATAGGCAAACCTTATTGCGGATATGGAACAATAACCGGACAAGGAAACGGTCAGGGGGGCCGTGAACACGGTCATAAATGTGATCAGCTGCCGGGAAACCGGGATATTACTAACCCGGAACACCGTAAAATAGTATCCGATATCTGGGGCATAAACGAAAAGGATCTGCCGGGCAAGGGCCTTACGGCTTACGAACTCATTGAAGCCATCCACCGGGGGGAGGTAAAGGGACTTATATCCATCTGCTTCAACCCAATCGTTTCTTTGCCCAACAATAACTTCGTGCGCGAAGCCTTTGAGAAGCTCGAGTTCTACGCCTGCATCGACTTCTTCATGAATGAGACGTCCAGACACGCCGATATCATCTTCCCGGGTTCTCTTCAGGAAGAGGAAGAAGGCACAGTGACGTCTGCCGAAGGTCGCGTTATCCGCGTGAGAAAGGTCGTCGACTGTCCGGGCGAAGCCAGACCCGACACATCTATTATCCTCGAGCTAGCCGACAGGCTTGGCGCAGGTGATAAGTTTAAGTTTGAAACCAGCGAAGATATCTTCAACGAGCTGCGCGTGGCTTCCAGAGGAAGTACAGCCGACTATTACGGCATTACATATAAGAAGATAGAAGACAATATGGGCATTTTCTGGCCCTGTCCAACGCTCGATCACCCCGGGACCAAAAGGTTATGGGAAGATAAGAAGTTTTGCACGCCTGATCAAAAGGCACATTTCAGCCCGGTGAAGTACCGTGAACCAGGAGAAGTAACAGATGAAGAATATCCGGTGGTCATGACAACCGGTCGTGTCGTTTCACAATACCTGAGCGGAACGCAGACGCGCCGCATAGGCAAGCTGGTGGACAATTTTCCTGAGCCAAAAGTGGAGATACATCCTCAGCTGGCCAAGAAATATAATATCCGCCAGGATGAAGTAATAAGGGTCGTAACCCGCCGCGGAACGGCTGAATTTCCCGCCAATATTGTCGAGACGATACGTACCGATACGATCTTTCTGCCTTACCATTGGCCGGGGCGCAAGTCAGCCAACCAGTTTACTACGGGAAATCTGGACCCTATATCTAAAATACCAGAATTCAAGGTATGTGCATGTCGCTTAGAAGGCACGGGTGTTTTCGCAGAGCCGTCAACCGACTCGAAGGCTTACGCCAGTACCTAAAATATTAAACATCACCAAAAACGAAATACATATGCCTGTAACGAATTATAGTACCAACCAGGAGTTTTTTGTAGATATGCAGCGCTGTATCGGCTGTAAAGCATGCGAAATGGCTTGCGCTGAGTGCGAGACAAACGGACATGAATCCATGATCCACGTAAATTACGTCGACAGGGCGGTTACAATTCAAACAACCGTACAGGTTTGTATGCATTGTGATGACCCTGCCTGCGCAAATGTATGTCCCGCCGACGCCATATCCAAAGACGAGTTTGGCGTAGTTCACACAGCCAATACCTCCAGATGTATCGGTTGTTCGAATTGTGTGATGGCATGTCCTTTCGGCGTTCCCAAGAAGAACGAAGCCTATGATCTGATGATGAAGTGTAATATGTGTTATGATCGCACCAGCGCAGGTAAAAAACCAATGTGTGCCACCGTCTGCCCTACGCAAGCACTTTACTACGGTACGCGGGCGGAAATGGCGATGATGAGACCTAACAGCACACCGGTTAACAATTTCATCTTTGGAAAAGAGAGCGTAAGTACCAAGGTTAATATAATGATGCCTAAAGGCTCAACAGTTTTACGTGTAGATTAAATATTATGGCAACAGATAATAAGGATAATCACTGGAAGGAGGATTTTCCGATAGAGCAACTCGAAGCAAGACAGGTAACAAGAAGGGATTTTGCCAAATTCTTATGTCTGGTATCGGGTGGATTAGCAACCGGCAGCGGTTATGTCGCTGCCAAGGCGCATCTTTTTCCCGGAGAAGAGGTTCAGGGCGAACACTTCGTCTGCAAACTGGACGAGCTGCCCGTAGGCGGTACGAAATCATTTGTCATCCCCGGAAGCATGATCCCTTACGTGCTCATCCATGTGGAAGATGGCGAACTGCGTGCCTATGAGCAGAAATGCACGCATTTGTCATGTGCAGTTTTTTATAAGCCGGGAACTGGCAAGATCGAATGCCCCTGCCATAACGGATGGTTTGACGCTTACACAGGAGAGGTACTTGCCGGACCGCCACCACGAGCTCTTCCGCGCCTGGATGTCGTCCTCAAAGGAGATGGCATCTTCGTTACAGCGTATGATGGAACCAGTGAACAAGTTCAATCTTAAACAAGAAAATTATGAGTACTTTCAGAGAAGGGCAGAACCAGGCACACCCCAATAAAAGCAATACCCTTATACTCGCGCTGATCGTCATTCTGATGATCAATGTCAGCATTCAGATCTGGCTGTTGTACACAGCTCTGAATAATGCACTTGCACAGAACAAGGATATCGCCATTCCGGCTTTCCTGGCATCTATATTTCTGTTTCTTATCGGATTCTTCTGGCTATATTACCTTCCAGCCGGAGCTAAGAAAAGAAAGGTTAAACAAAACGTCAATTTTACAGATACCTATCACTAGCCCCTTATTTATCGGGTAAGTGTTCAAACTTATCCTGAAGGTCAGGTGATCGGCTGGCCATCATCTTTGTTATCACCAGGTGCATCCAGATGATACATACCATGGAGAGTATCCATACAAACATCCATGAGCTTGTCCATAAACCTGTACCCGTAAGCAGGTAGCCAAACAGGATAGGGCCCACAAAACCACCCAACCCCCCCATCAGGCCGACCATTCCTCCAACAAGACCAATCTGTGTAGGGAAGTACTCCGGAATATGCTTAAATACTGCCGCTGTACCAATTCCCCAGGTTACTCCTACAAGCATCACAAGTACAATAAACACCCACATATTTGCCTGAAAGTAAATCCTTGTGGTACCCTGGGCAATAAGCTGCTTTTTGGTAACCTTGTCTCCCGGCTTTACGAGTACCTCATGCCAGGTTTCCTTATTCGGAAAAATCATCACTGTATTTCTGGTATGTTCGAAAACGCGATTTTTAGGATGAATGACATAGGGCTTCCCATCAACGGAAATGGAGTTCGTATTTACGGCTGTGACGGTACCTGCCTTAGTCGCCATGATACCGGCACCTGGCGAAGCGATTTCCATTCTGGGTATGATCAGCAGGAAACTCAGCACCACTGAAGCGCCAAGGACCCCATACATTACCTTTCGCGCACCATACTTGTCGGACAAAAATCCTCCTACCGCACGGAAAAGCCCTGCCGGAAGGCTGAAACATGAAGCGAACAGTCCCGCCAAAACGAGGTTAGTCTGGTAAACATTCACGAAATAAGGAACCAGCCATTGCGAGAAGGCAACGAAGCAGCCGAATACAAGGAAGTAATACAACCCGAAACGCCATACCCGAACCTCACTCAGAGGCGACAAAAGCTTCATCAGCGTCTTGCCGGTGGCCACAGGTTTTCTATTTTCTGCAAAGAAAAAGAATAGCAGACCAACTACAAGCAGACAGGCTGCATAGATAACCGGCATTTGTCTCCAGCCTTCCGGGTTGGCTCCGTTATCAGTAAGCATGTTCAACAGGGATGGTCCGACAAGAGTTGTTACCGAAGCACCGGCCGCACCCGTACCGAAGATACCGATGGCTCGTCCCTGCCAGTTCTGCGGATACCATACGGAAGTATAGCCTACGCCGACGGCAAAACTCGTTCCCGAGATACCGAAAAAGAAGCTTAATATTAAAAATGAGGTATAACTGTTTGCAAACGATAGCAGAAAGAGCGGGATGGCGCAAAATACAAGCAGGGTACCAAATACCCATTTCCCGCCAAACTTATCTGTGAGAATTCCTACCGGAAGCCGTAAAAGAGATCCTGTAAGTACAGGTACTCCCAGAAGCCATCCTATTTCAACCATGGTCCATTCAAAGATTCCATTATCGGTGAGGTAAGTAACCAATACGCCGTTTATCATCCATGCGGCGAAGCTGACAAGGAAACCGAGCGTGTTAAGAAATAATATTTTATGCGATTTAAGTCCGACTTGAATCTCTGTTGTCATGGTTAATTTAATAGAGTTCCTATAGAATACACCAAAGTTAGCTTGAATGTTTGAAAGATGACCGCAGATAGGCTGACGATATAAGATGTGGCCACTCGGTGGTTGCCTGGCGGTCAGTTAGTGGTCAGCTTATGGGTGATGCCACGGTGCAGCCACGATGATGCCACAGCGAGGCCACCTTTTCTCAGTAAAACGTGGCCTCACGGCGGCATCACCGTGGCCTTACTATGGCCTTACCGACAAGCAGACCTAAACGTGATCACTGCCAGACCTCTAGTTTTCTTGGCCGTTATCGAACTATAACCAAATTTATATTAGACTGAGGATAAGGAGATTTAAGTTATCAGAACAATTGACTAAAAATGTTGTTAGATATATCTAACTTTTTATATTTGACTGACAAAACAAATAATTAGGTCATATGAATATTTTATCGGCGTTTTTATCTACTTCTCTCATCCTTGGTTATTTTTTTGCAAGTGCTCAATCAGGAGTAATTATGGGAAAGGTAACAGATACGTACGGACACCCGATAGAGCTGGCCACAATATCCCTGCCTCAATTGAAGATGGGAATGTCGGCAGACAGTCTCGGATACTACCGTATCACAGGAGTGCCTACCGGACACTGGAGAATCCAATCAACTTTCACGGGGTACAAATCCTGGTCGGGACATATAGACGTATCAGACTCCGCAGCGGTAATACGCGACATTGTTCTCGAAGCGTCAAATGCATCTCTAAACGAGGTGGTGGTGTCGGGGACTATGAAAGAGGTTTCAAAGCTTGACAGTCCGGTTCCTGTAGAAGTTTACACCTCCAGGTTTTTCAGAGCTAATCCAACACCTTCAATTTTCGATGCCTTGCAAAATATCAACGGAGTTCGTCCACAGTTAAACTGTAATGTATGCAGTACGGGGGATATTCATATCAACGGTCTTGAAGGACCCTATACCATGATTCTTATCGATGGGATGCCGATTGTGAGCGGACTATCGACCGTTTATGGGCTTAGCGGTATACCGCAGTCGCTTATTGAAAGGGTAGAAATAGTGAAAGGACCGGCGTCGACCTTATACGGCAGTGAGGCAGTTGGAGGCTTGATCAACATTATTACCAAGAATCCTTCAACCGCACCAGTTCTATCTGCAGACGTTTTCAGTACGAGCTGGACTGAGGTGAACGCTGACCTTGCAGCCAAGTTTAAGGTTGGTAAGAAAGCACATTCCCTCATCGGGGTTAATTATTTCAATTATCAGAATCCGGTAGATAATAACAAAGACGGGTTCACGGATATTACCCTTCAGAACAGGATCTCGATATTTAACAAGTGGAGCTTCGAACGAAAAGAGAACCGGGTTCTGTCCATGGCAGCCAGATATGTTTATGAAGACCGTTGGGGTGGACAAATGAACTGGAACAAGAGTTATCGAGGAGGAGATGAGGTATATGGCGAGAGTATTTATACGAAAAGATGGGAGTACTTTGGTACGTATCAACTCCCTTTTAAGGAGAAGATCACCTTTATGTTCAGTGCGAACGGACATAATCAGAATAGTGTTTACGGTATTACCCTGTACAACGCCAATCAGTATGTTGGCTTCGGTCAGCTTTCATGGAACAAGCAAATCAAGCGCCATGATATCCTGGCGGGACTTGCTTACCGTTATACCTATTACGACGACAATACCCCAGCTACACGGTCGTTTGAAGAGCCTGGCAAGAATAAGCCCTCACATACCAATCTTCCGGGTGTATTCATACAGGATGAGATCAGTATCAATGAGAACAATAAGGTGCTTTTGGGATTGCGATATGACTATAATTCGCTTCATGGGAGCATCCTCACTCCAAGGATAAACTATAAGTGGAACTCCGCAGACAAGAACAATGTTCTGCGTCTGAGCTTTGGTAACGGCTACCGGGTTGCGAACGTATTCACCGAGGATCACGCAGCCTTGACGGGATCCAGGGATGTGGTGTTTCTGAGTGATCTTAAGCCGGAAACGTCCTGGAACGGGAATGTTAACTTTGTAAAGAAAATCTTTATGTCTAATGGCGGGATGATCGGTTTTGATGCGACGGGATTCTATACTTATTTTGATAACAAAATCATTGCCAACTACGATATTAACCCGAATGAGATTATATATGATAACCTGTCGGGACATGCTGTATCAAAGGGTGTTTCCCTGAACGTTGATATTGCTTTGCCTAACGGTCTAAAGTTTTTGCTGGGCGGTACCGCAATGGATGTTTACAGTAAAGAAGGAGAAACGAAGGTCAGGCAACTATTCACTGAGCAATTTACCGGAGTCTGGAATGTGGGCTATGCGTTCAGAGGCCTGGGATTGACGGTTGATTATACCGGAAATCTTTATGGTCCAATGCGTCTTCCACTTCTGAGTGATACAGATCCGCGTCGTGAGAATTCGCCATGGTGGAGCATTCAGAATATTCAGCTTACGAAGTCAGCCGGTAAGGGATTGGAGATCTTCGGGGGAGTTAAGAATCTTTTGAATTGGACGCCCAATAAGGGCAATCCTTTTATTATCGCCCGTGCTCATGATCCGTTTGACAAAAATGTGCAGTTTGATGCTGGCGGGCAGGCAATGGTTACACCAGAAAACCCTTACGGACTGACGTTTGATCCCTCATATGTCTTTGGTCCGAACCAGGGCATAAGAGGTTTCCTCGGAATACGTTATAATCTATATAGGTAATACATTGATGAGGGCATTGGGGAACTTAATGAGGTTGTGCATATTGCTGTTTATCTTTTCAGGATTGGCATTGGTCAGTCCGTCTGTTGTAAAGGGACAGGACAGGTCGCTTGATTTTAAGTGCTTGCAGGACAGCATGAGAGTTCAGCCGAAGCCTGTTTTATTGCTGCTCTCGACGGACTGGTGTGTTTACTGCAGAATGCAGAAATTCCAAATCCAGCGGAATAAGAAGTTTCAGAAAAATAGCGTTCATTTCTATTATGCGGAGCTGAATGCTGAGTCGAAGGAACCCCTGAAGTTCAAAGGCAGGACATACCGTTTTCTGCCGAACAGTGAATCGTCCGGTGTTCATGAGCTCGCAGTAGCACTTGGAAAGCATAACGGCACTTTGGCTTACCCCACATGGGTGGTCATGGATAAAAATCTTAATATTCTTTACCGGCATAGCGGGGTGCTAAATAAACAGGATTTACAGCTTATGACCGAATCGTTGATGAAATTGAATGATTAGATTATGGGTGTGGTGATCCATTCTCACTGATAAAGAATGTGAAATCTTCGGTGACCGAAGTCACCGTTCGCTTCTAATAAATATCAGATCTTTGTTCCTCAATCGTTGAGGTCTGGGAATTTAGAAAAATTGAATATATGATAGAACTACTTAAGCAACCCTGGCCCTGGTATATATCAGGTGCTGCCATCGCCCTCATTATGACGCTGCTGATTTATTTCGGTAAATTTTTCGGTGTGTCATCGAACTTAAGAACGATATGTACTATCGCAGGTGCTGGCAGAAAAATGAAATTTTTTGACTTTGACTGGAGAACACAAAAATGGAACCTATTGTTCATACTTGGTGCGGTGATAGGTGGTTTTATTTCCTCTACTTTCCTGAATAATCATCAGCCAGTTCAGCTTTCCAGTGCCACCGTAGCTGATCTTGAAAGCATCGGAATTGCCTTCGATGGTAATTTAAATCCTTCGCAAATATTTGGATTAGACGCTGTATTTTCTATCAAAGGATTTCTTATTCTATTGGTGGGAGGTATACTTGTCGGATTTGGTACAAGGTATGCAGGGGGCTGTACTTCCGGACATGCTATATCCGGCCTGACTAATATGCAGATGCCGTCTCTGGTTGCAGTCATCGGATTCTTTATCGGTGGACTCGCCATGACGTATTTTATCTTACCGTATCTGTTCTAAACTTTAAGCTCACAAAGAATGAAATCCATAAAATATATAATAGCGGGCGTACTGTTCGGTATAATCATGAGTAAATCTGAAGCGATATCCTGGTATCGAATGCAGGAGATGTTCCGTTTTCAGTCCTTTCATATGTATGGGATTATTGGAACCGCCGTGCTTTTAGGCTCTGTTATCGTCTTTCTGATTAAGAAATTTAAAGTCGAGGATTACTCCGGCAAGCCAATCGTCTTTCGGGATAAAGATAAAAGTTATCCGCGCTACATCATTGGAGGAACGATTTTCGGCTTGGGGTGGGCATTAACCGGTGCATGCCCTGGTCCGATGTTCGTGAATGTAGGCTATGGGTATCTGGGGATGTTGATTGTTATATTTGGAGCTTTAATTGGTACATATTTCTACGGTGTGATAAGAGATAAGCTTCCACATTAAACACCTTTGCCAGGTATTGTTTGAGTTGCCGTTTATCAGCACTGTTTTTTGAGTTTAAAAGATTAAAACAAGGACATGAAAATTGAACAATTTAAAGATAAGAACCTTTCCCATTACAGTTATGCCGTATTGAGCGATAGTCGGGAAATTGTACTAATCGACCCTGCCCGTGATCCTAAACCCTATTATGACTTTGCTTTTGAGAATGAAGCAAAGATCATTGGGGTTATTGAAACGCATCCCCATGCAGATTTCGTGAGCAGTCACCTTCAGATTCATCAGGAAACAGGAGCGAAGATATTTGTAAGTAATTTGTTGGACGCCGAGTATTCTTTTATCGCTTTTGATGAAGGGGCAGTTTTGGAGTTTGGCGATGTCAAACTTAAATCGTTGAATACGCCAGGCCATTCTCCGGATAGTATTTCGGTGGTATTGGAACACGGATCAAAAGACATGGCTGTGTTCACGGGTGATACGCTGTTTATCGGAGATTGTGGCAGGCCTGATTTGAGAGAGAAAGGGGAGGATCTGAATTTGAAACGCGAGGAGCTTGCCAGGAAAATGTACAGTTCACTTAGAAATAAGCTGAAGCTGCTGGATGATGATGTGATGGTCTATCCTGCGCATGGAGCCGGAACCCTTTGCGGCAAGGCCTTGAGTAAAGCAAACAGCAGTACAATAGGTGCCGAGAAATTAGCTAACTGGTCTTTGCAGCAGATGTCTGAATCTGAGTTTGTTGCGGCCCTTACGGCTGATCAGCCTTTTATACCCAAGTATTTCCCTTATGATGTTGATCTGAATAAGAGGGGGGCTCCGTTTATAGATGAAAGCCTGGGGGAAAATACTTCAGGCCGGAAAATCGATAGTGCAGAACAAGCAGCACTGCTTGATCAGGAAGTCTTGATCGTTGATACCCGGAGTTCCGAAGTTTTTAAAAGGCAACATCTGAAGAATTCCATCAACATCATGGATGGCGAGAAGTTTGAAACATGGTTAGGCACATTGGTTGCTCCGGGCGACTTATTTTATCTCACGGGCGTTAACGAGGGAGCGTTAACTGGTTTAACGAAGCGGATTGCGAAGATTGGCTACGAACCGTTTATCAAAGAAGCTTTTGTACTGGATTTTGGAGATGAGGTATCGGATATATTGAACCTCAAACAGTTTAAGGAAGATCCCTCGGCTTATACGATTGTCGATATAAGGAATGAAAGCGAAGCAAGGGAAAAGTCTGCTTTTCAAGAAGCGATTAACATTCCGCTGCCGGAGCTTGCCCAGCGATTTGACGAGATTCCGACGGATAAGCCGGTTGTGGTTCATTGCGCGGGTGGGTACCGAAGTGCGGCAGGGAGCAGTTTGTTGGAGAGCAGGCTGAATGCTAAGGTGTATGATTTGAGTGACGATATTAAGGAGTTTTATTGATAGGGGCTGATGTTTGTTTGGAACCTTCAAGGGGTATTTAGTATGCCCGTTTTGTAGTGTAATATAAACATTGTCACTTTATACAGTTTGATATTAAGTTCTGCTTTTAACATAACTTATTCGATGCTTTCAACTGTTGGAAAGAATTTGTTATTCACATTCACCGGGTTGTCTGGAAACTTATTCCTTAAAGTAGCACTGGAAATTAACAAGCTTGTAAAGCGGAGTTGTTCGCCATCTTTAAAAGTGATGATAAATACCTCGCATTCTCTCCATGGGCTTTTATGTGATGATGTAACGTATGTATCAATGCTTGTTATGTCCTGCTTTTTGTATAGCTTTTTATTGTCCTTGGTACTATAGATAAACTCTTCGTGCCCCTTTGAAATCTGTAGGTAATAATCCTCTGTCGGCTGACAGATAGTTGAAATAGAGAAAGACCAAAGGACTGAATAAGATCAGGAAAAACGATAGTATCACTCCCGTAAGAGTTAAGATGATCGATGGTTAATATATTCGCAATTGTGGTGAAAATATAGATATAGCCGTTTCGCACCCATGTTTTTTACTTCGCCAGTTATATATGTTTATATTATGCTTAAGCCGAAATCTATTGGTTATATGAAACTTTTAATCCTACGGTCCGCCAACGATCTTCTGGCGTTCGATTGAAGCAGTAATAGGCAAAAAGAACCCCAAGCTTGCAGCTTTTTGATCATACAGTCAATTCCCCGCTACTTCAGGCTTTAGATTTTCTTCCTATAAAAATCGCTTTTAATATAGTAACTATTTATTTATAAGATACTTATAAAAACGATGAGTTGGATTTTTTCCGGACCACCTCGTAAAGCTAGAGTCAGTATATTGTTTTAGCTAACTTCGCTGAAGCATTGAATTCAGGCGAGAATTCGAGGGAAATCAATTCTTTAATAACCAATTTTTAAAACGCAAAAACGCTTTTGATGAATGCGTAAAAAACCTTGATGCATATATGAACCTTAACAAGCTAATCTTTTTTGCAGCAGTACTCTGCTCAACTACTATCAGCGCAGAAGTTGTACCTATTCAAAGAGCAGATTTAGTAGGCGACCGGATAGTGGAGTTTATCCCGGAAGGATATGATAAAAATTTAACGCCATCTCTGATCCTGAAGGAAGAACCACAGGCGAAAGGACCTGCTCCTAAGAGCTGGAAATTACGCCCGGACTTTACTCTTACTAACGACAAAGCAGGTGCGACCCTTAATCTTCCTGAAGGAATTAGTTTATATGGCGGAGGGGAGGTGACCGGACCGCTTTTACGGAACGGAAAGACAATCAAATTATGGAACACTGATGCAGGAGCTTATGGCGTGGAAGAGGGGAAAAGGCTCTATCAGAGCCATCCCTGGGTAATGGGGGTGAGGAAGGACGGTACAGCTTTCGGAATTATTTTTGACAGCAGCTGGAAGTCTGAGCTCCAGACCCAGTCTGATCAGATTAGATTTGATACGGAGGGTGCCCTGTTCCGTATTTACATTATCGACAGGGAATCCCCTCAAGCGGTATTAAAGGGATTGGCGGAGTTAACGGGAACTATCGAAATGCCTCCGCTATGGTCACTGGGATATCATCAGTGCCGCTTTTCTTATGAAACAGAACACCGGGTACGTGAGATAGCCGATGCCTTCCGCGCGAAAAATATCCCCTGCGACGTCATTTGGATGGATATCGATTATATGGACGGATACAGAGTATTTACCTTTCATCCCAAAAACTTCCCTGACCCAACGGCTTTAAACAAGGACCTGCATAAGAAGGGGTTTCGTGCGGTGTATATGATTGATCCAGGCGTTAAAGTGGACAAGGACTACAGTGTCTACCGCTCGGGCTCTGCCAATAACGTATGGGTAAAAAATGCTGATGGCACCGATTATACAGGGAAGGTTTGGCCGGGCGACTGTACATTTCCAGACTTTACCAGCCCTGACACCCGGAAATGGTGGGCTGGTCTGTACAAAGGTTTTATGGCAACCGGCATCGACGGGGTTTGGAACGACGTGAATGAGCCGGCGATTTTTGACAATCACCTGCCGGAAAACGAGCGCTTAGGAACCATGCCCGGCAATATCATGCATAAGGGCGGCGGCAGCCTGCCTGCGGGCCCTCATCTCTTGTATCACAACGCTTATGGGCGCCTGATGGTTGAAGCCTCCCGGAAGGGGATAATGGATGCGAATCCTGATAAACGCCCCTTCCTTTTAACGCGGGCAAATATACTGGGGGGACAGCGATATGCCGCCACCTGGACGGGTGATAATTGGGCTGGATGGGAGCATCTGAAACTCTCTGTGCCGATGTCGATTACCCTTGGCCTGTCCGGACAACCCTTCAGTGGTCCGGATATCGGCGGCTTCCTGAACAACACGACGGGCGACCTATGGGCGAGCTGGCTCGGTTTTGGCGTGTTCATGCCCTTTGTCAGAGGGCATGCCTGCGCAGGAACGAACGATAAGGAACCATGGGCATTTGGCGAGGCTATAGAGAAAACTTCGCGGATTGCGCTCGAACGCCGCTATCGATTACTTCCGTACATCTACACGCAATTTTATTTCGCATCGAAAACCGGAGCACCGGTAATGGCGCCAGTTTTCTTTTCAAACCCTGTCGACTTGAGGCTGCGCAGCGAAGAGCAGGCTTTTTTGCTGGGCGAAAATCTTCTCGTGGTACCTGCTTTTGCAAAAGATCCGGTCCTTCCATCGGGAATATGGGAGGATCTGAGCTTGGTTGATGGAGATCTTTCCGACCAGTATCAGGCTAAGCTTAAAATTAAAGGAGGATCAATCATCCCGGCTGGAAAAATAATCCAGAATACGACGGAGAAATCATTTGATCCGTTGACGCTTCTTGTTTGTCCGGATGAGCGGGGCAAGGCAGAGGGCAAGCTCTATATTGATGCAGGCGATGGCTGGGGATTCAAAGACGGCGATTATAACTTGATCAGCTTTACTGCAACAAGGCGCGGCAATACGATCCGCGTTAAGGCAGCTTCGGTAGACGGCCACAGAAAGGTTAATGAGGAAATCCAAGAAATTAATGTAGAGATATTGCTGGATGGCAAGGTTCATAAAGCGAGCGGCACCTTGAAAAATGGAATACAGGTTTTTGTTGCTCCATAATATCTCCTTCTGTAAGGTCTGACATCCCTGAAAAAGAGACGAAATAGGACTAGGGAAAAGCATAGCGGTTATGAAGTGATAACTTTCGGCAAACTCGTACAACATCTAATAATGAAGAGATTTCGTTAAAAGCTGACTTAGCTTAACTTTGAGATCTATATAAGTTTAAGCTCTCTGAACGGAAATTTTCAAGCTGGCGAATATGCTGAATATCAAATTCTTCTTTGTATTATTACTGCTCCTGCTATCGAGGGCAGCCGGTAATAGTGCATTTTGTTTTTCAAAAAAGGATAGCTTGCTGCATGTCCTGAAAAAAGAACTGAAAAACACCAATTATAATCAGCTAAAGGAGGCTAAGTTAAACCGGATGCGGTCTTCCCTAAGTAACACCCCCAACCTGAATTATCTCCGCCGTTACCAGCTTTATAACGCGTTGCTGAGAGAATACATGCCTTACCAGTTCGACTCTTCATTTGTTTATGTAAGGAAGATGATTGAGACGAGTGAGGAATACGGGGATAACTTCCGGCTCCAGGAGAGCCGCTTAAAACTGCTTCAGATACTCACGACGGCCGGTATGTTCACGGAGGCTGGCGAACTTTTATCTCAGTTAAAAGAGGAGGCGGTTCCGCCGGCCCTTAAAGCGCTGTATTACGATCGGAAAGCACGGTTTTTCGAAACTCTCGCGAATTACAATAACGATCAGTATTACGCCAGAAAATACAGGGAAGAAGCCCAAAAAGAGTTCAAAAAGATGTCGGCCGCTTCTCCTCCTAACGCGTTTGAGAGAATGATAGCGGGTGCCTTGGTTCCTGACAGCCTTCGGCATCATCAGCCTACCGCAAATTTCTATCTGCATTTTATTACGCACAAAGGCTTATCCAATCATGAAATTGCCATGGTGGCCATGAGATTAAGCCATCATTATACAGGCAATGACAGAATAGCCTTTTTGGCTCTTTCGGTAATCAGCGATATCAGATCCTCCACGAAACATACCCAAGCCGTACTGAAACTGGGAGAAGAACTATACAAAACGGGTGATTTAAAAATGGCATACGAGTGTATAAATAAGGCGGTCTCGGATGCTGCATTTTTCAATGCTAGAAGCCACAAAATTGACATTGAGAATGTATTACCACTGATCGCCGGAAAGGCTATTATGGAGGCAGAGCGACAGAGGGATAAATTAATTATCTACTCGCTGGTATTGGCGGTGATCGGAGTGACGGCAGTTTGCATTATTGTGATCGTCTTCATTCAGTTTAAGAAAATAAAAGTAAACAAGCGACTTACTCAGGAACAAAATGAAGAGCTGGCATCTGTTAATTTAAAACTGATGGAGCATACCCGCATCAACGAGGAGTACATTGGTTTTTTCTTTAAGAAATCATTTTCCTACATCAGTCTTCTCGAGAAACTGAAGAGAACCGCTGAGCGAAAGATTAAGATGAAGAAATTTGATGATGCACTTGAGACTATTTCAGCCCTTCAGATCACCCGGGAGCGAGAAGAGCTTTATGACAGCCTCGACAGGATCTTCCTTAAATTATTGCCCGGTTTTATTCCTGCATTTAACGGGTTGCTCAAGCCGGAAGACCAGATATGGCCGCAAAAGGAAGGATCTTTAAATCCGGTATTGCGCATTTTTGCTTTAATAAGATTGGGTATCAAAGACGATGAAACCATTGCGGGAATATTAGACTATTCGGTAAGTACCATTTATACGTATAAAATTCGCATCAAAGCTAAAGCAATTGTAAAAGGGGAGGAATTTGATAAAAGTGTAATGAATATAAAATTCATCAATCGCTAGATAAAAATTTTAGGTTGGGTAAACTTGACTAATCTCGGGAATCAAAATGAAAGAATCTTGCGTTCCCCTCGCTATATATCGTTTTTGCTGTTTTTAGTTTATATTAGCAACGCTAACCATTACGAACGGATTATATATCTTATGCAGGTACGGAATTCATCGGAGATAACAGACGAGGAGCTCGTTAAGGGGTTGCAGGGGGGAGATGTTCTGTATTTCGAGGAGGTTTACAACAGGTATTCTTCCAGATTGTACAGCTCTGCTTATAATATTTTGCGAAATAAACAGGCTTGTGAAGACCTGGTTCAGGAGTTATTTGTAGATCTGTGGCTAAAAAGAGAGCATCTTAAAATATTCAAACTCAGGTCGTACCTGTACACATCTGTCCGAAATAAGGTGCTTATGACCTTGCGCTCGGGCAGGGTGGTACTGGAGCTTGAGGTCGTTGAAATGCTGACCAACGAGTTTGCTGCTGATAGCCATGTTCTTCAAAAGGAGATCAACGAAAACCTGGAAAGAGGCATCTCGGAGTTGCCTGAGAAATGCAGGGAGGTCTTTGTGCTGAGTAGAAAACAACAATTGTCACACAAGGAGATAGCGAACTTACTCAATATATCTGTTAAAACAGTCGAAAACCACCTGACAATAGCTCTGAAACACCTGAGAGCTTCCATGGCAGACTTCCTGCTGCTTGTCATCTCTTTACTTCCACTGTTCCAGTAACATCGACCCTGGATGGGCCGGACCAATGAGCCGGTTCTTTGCGGCCGGATAAGTAAATACTTTTTTCAAAAAAAATGCTTCATGCCTTAGGGGGTATGTTGCTTTTCTGCATCATACATATTGAAAATGGAAAGGAAGCCCTTAAAGCCAGTCCCCGGCAAGTCATCAGATAAAAAAAGATCAGTCTTTTTAGAGGGTCTTATTGCCAGGTATTTTGACAAACAAAGTGAAAACGATGACGCGGATCAAACTGAGGGTCAAGCTTTTGATAAGAACAAGGTATACAATAAGGTACTAAGCGGCATCAGGGAAAAAGAAAACAATTCGTGCCGGCGAATCTATGTACTGCGTGTGGCTGCTTCGATTCTCTTGGTCTTCAGTTTGTCTTTTGTCCTATATATGAAGAAGAATGAGATCGGAAATTGGCTGAATCCGGTAAGATTGGTCGAAGCGAGGGCTGCAAAGGGACAAACGGTTCTGGTAAAGCTTGAAGATGGTAGTCGTGTCTGGCTGAACTCCGATAGCAGGCTTACTTATCCCGAGCGCTTCGAGGGAGAAAAGAGAGAGATACATCTTACAGGCGAAGCCTATTTCGAAGTGGTGCATCTAGCTAAAAAACCTTTCATCATTGAGTCTGGGGAAGTAAAGACCGTCGTGCTCGGAACAAGCTTCAATATCAAGGCGTATCCGCACAACAGGAAAGTGGAGGTAACGGTACTTACAGGAAAAGTTGCGGTGATCACCCCTGACAGCAAAAAGGAAACGGCGAATACGGTTTATGTTACTCCTGATTTAAAAGCTACCTATGCCCGGGATCACGTTGGAATACAAACAACATCAGTAAAAGCCAAAGAATCAATAGGCTGGAAAGAGGGGAAAATGCTGTTCAACAATACGCCGCTCGGTCAGGCTATAGAGGAAATAGAACGAAAATATAATGTAAAATTAAGTTGCAGCGACCGGATCAGGGAATGCACGATCACGACTACTGCAGACCTCAACGATGAAGGTCTGGGCAAAGTACTGAAAGTAATGGCAACAACCGTCAACGGATCGGTATCCTACCAGAAGGGCACCTACTATCTGGATGGAAAAGGTTGCGAGTAGTAACTGACACGGCCGGAAGCTTAGCATAACCAATAACATAAACCAAGACTAAACCAGCAAATCATGAAGACGACAAGTACTTAAACAGTAAACCCGCTCCATGAGCGGAACGGGTTTTAAGATGTGATCAGAAATCAGAAATGTGCCCGCCGACCTGAGAAATCACAGGTGCATTTCCTATCCGTACACTTTAACGAATTAAAATTATGAAAAAATCTCTATTACTATCTGATAGAGTTAGTGATTATTTGAGGATAATTATGAGATACAGCGTCTCTGTGGGTTGCATTATTTTTTGCTTTTGCTCTTTAGCGTTCGCCAGTTCCTCTTTTAGCCAGAAGGTACTAAGTCACAAGGTAACTGCTGATCTGAAAAATGTATCACTGGAAAATGCTCTGGAAATAATCTCCGCATCAGCGGGTGTGAAAATTGCGTACAGCGATCAGGTGCTCAAGAAAACGACAGTTGTTAACAAGGATCTGAACAATGAAAACCTGGGAGAAGCCCTTAGCAAACTTCTTTCTCCTATAGGCTTATCCTATTCGGTTGTTGAAGATGTCGTGGTGATTGTAAGGCAAAACCAGCTGAGTAACGACCTGATACTTAAAGAGCTTGCTGCTGAACAGGAGGTTCGCGGTATAGTGACCGATAGCACTGGGGTAGGCCTACCCGGTGTATCTGTGATGGTAAAAGGAAAGACGGGAAGTGGCGTAGCAACCGATCAAAACGGAAACTTCAGGATCAGGGTTGACGGGAAAGCTATTCTTATTTTCAGGATGCTTGGATTTATTACTCAGGAACTTTCAGTTAATGAGCGGTCTTTTCTCACCGTGAGACTTAAGGACGATGTTGCAGCTCTTAACGAGGTGGTAGTTGTGGGATACGGAACCCAAAAGAAAACGAATATCACCGGTGCGCTCAACTCCGTAAATACTGCTGAACTTATCCGAACCCCAACCGCCAGTCTCACCAATACGCTGGCAGGTAGGCTTCCCGGCTTAGTATCTATTCAAGGAAGCGGAGAACCTGGATCGGACGGGTCGGCCCTTTATATCCGGGGATTCGGATCTTACAATGGGCAAAGTCCCCTGGTACTTGTCGACGGAATAGAAAATGCGATTGACAGGATCGACGCGAATGAAGTTGAAACAGTAACGGTGCTCAAAGATGCGGCAGCCACTGCGGTCTATGGAATGAAAGGAGCGAATGGGGTTATCCTGGTAACCACTAAGAGGGGCAAAGTAGGCAAGCCTGCCGTTTCTCTTACCTCTCAGATGTCTGTTCAGCGCCCAACAAGGATACCTGAATATCTCGACTCGTATAATGCATTGAGTCTGTATCGTGAAGGACTGATTAACGACGGGTTAAATGCCAATCTGTATACGGATGAGTATCTTAACAAATTCAAGGACCGCAGTAATCCTACTTATGAGTACCTGTATCCGAATACCAACTGGCAGGAAGAGCTATTGAAACCCAGCTCGCTGATGCACCAGACGAACCTGAATGTGAGCGGTGGTACGCCCAACACGAGGTACTTTGTTTCGATGACCTACTTAAACCAGGGCGGCTTGTATAAATTTGAAGATCTGAGCGACTATAATATTCAGGCTACCTTGAATAAATATAACTTCAGAAGCAATGTGGATATCGATATCACCAAACACCTTGCGCTGGAGCTTAACCTCAGTGATGTAGTAAGAGATCGTAATTATCCAAATGAAAATGCCGATGCTTTCTGGAACCAGCTGCGGGTAACTCCTCCATGGTTATATTCGGTTACTAATCCCGACGGCTCTATTCCTCAAAAGCGAGATGCTCCTGTGAACCCCTACGGCCGACTCACGCAATTTGGCTATAAAAGATTGTTTGAGAATACAATGGGTGCAATTGTAGGCTTCAATCTTAAAATGCCTTTTGTAACAGAGGGTTTAAGTGTCAGGGCCCGTTTTGCCTTCGACGCCCAAAGCTACAGGGATATTACAAGAAAGAGAAACTACTCCACCTACCGCTTTACCATAGATGAAAATGAGACGGATCTGAGCAAAGGTACTTATGAAGAAATGAGTACCGGGGATCAGCAGCTAGAGTTTGCCCTTGCGGCCAATGGAAGCCGGAAATCGACATTTGAAGGCTATATTAATTACGACCGGACCTTTAAGGCGAAACATTCAGTGACGGGAATGATCCGGTATAACCAGTCTCAGGACTTCCGGGGAACCGGTGATAACGAGAGCGGAGTTGCGGCTTTACCCTATAAACAAATGGGAATTGTTGGGCGTGTAAATTACACGTACGATGGACGGTATGTGGCAGAATTCGATGCCGGATACAACGGATCAGAAAACTTCATCTCTGGAAGACGGATGGGCTTCTTTCCCGCCGGTTCCTTAGCGTGGGTGGTATCCAATGAAAGTTTCCTTAAAGGGTCGAGAACATTCAGCCTGGTAAAATTCAGGGGGTCCTTTGGTACGGTGGGGGTTGACAACAGTTCGAACAGGTTCCCCTATATCAGTACATGGGAAACAGGAAACAACGATAGAGGCTACCAGTTCGGAATTGACGCGGATGGGAATAAATATGCTGGTACTCAGGAGAGGATAGTGGGCAATGAGTTTCTGACATGGGAACGTGCCAGAAAAACAAATATTGGAATTGATCTGGGCTTGTTTAACAACACCTTAACATTTACGGGCGATGTTTTCCAAGAACATCGTACGAGAATCCTGACCAGCGCACTAACGATCTCCGATGTTCTGGGCATCGAAAACCTTCCAATGGTAAATGCAGGAATAGTTGATAATAAAGGCTTCGAAGTGGAGCTGGGCTGGCGCAAAGTAATAAAAAACCATCAGATGTTCCTGAGAGCCAACTACTCTTACGCCAGGAACGAAATTAAATATGCGGCTGAACCAGAATACACCTACCCTTTTCAGGCATTAAAAGGCACACAGGTCTATGAAGCACAGGGACTGATTGCACTTGGACTCTTTAAAGACCAGGCTGATATTGACAACAGTCCTTCGCAGGCAGGATACGGCAAGATCCTTCCTGGAGATATCAAATATATGGACAGGAACGAGGATGGGCTCATCAACGCGCAGGATGGTGGATATATAGGAGAAACCTTGCGTCCGAAATCGATGCTGGGCTTCACGCTCGGTTATTCCTTCAAATCGATTGACTTGAATGTGCTGTTTCAGGGTGCCCTGGGTGGATATAATTGGCTTACCGGCACTTCCGCCTGGGCTTTTTCAAGGAACAGTACCATACTGGCTGATTATCTGGATAATCACTGGACGCCGGAGAACCTCGACGCGACCTATCCGAGAATTTCTTCGGCTGACAATGTAAACAATAATCAAAATTCGACATTCTGGCTCCGCTCGTCCGACTATCTGCGATTGAAGAATGCAGAAATAGGCTATACGCTTCCTAAAGCTCTTCTTACAAGCCTCGGCCTGAAGGGCGTAAGAATATTTGCTACAGGAATAAATCTGTATACATGGGATAAATTCAAGATCTATGATCCCGAGATTCCGGATGGCTTCGGCAGCTACCCACAGCAAAAAGTAGTCAATTTTGGCTTGAATGTTACTTTATAACGATAAGGAAATGAAAAAGATATCTTTACTTCTGTTGTCGGTCTTTTTACTGACAACGATATCCTGCAATAAATATCTGGATGTGGTTCCCGACGAGTACGTGACGGACGAAGACGTTTTTAAAAATATTAATCTCGCGGAGCAGGCTTTAGCCCGTCTCTATAATGCTTTTCCTGACGAAACAGGGAGTAACATCACCGCCTTTACGGATGAGAGTTACCATCACTGGACAGATAACGGTGGAGCCCTTGACGCTTATAAGTTCAATCTGGGAACCTGGAGCACGGTAGACAATCCGATAGGAAACTGGGGTGGCAGGTACCAGGATATCAGGAGAGCAAATATCTTTATCGAGAGAATAGAGAGCGTCCCCATCCCTCTTGACAGGAGTGATTATTACCAGACCTGGATTCCGCGATATAAAGCAGAAGCAAGGTTCCTGCGGGTGATATTCTATTTTGAGTTATTCAAAAGATTTGGAGCGGTCCCTCTGCTCACATCGGCTGTCAGTACCGATCTCAATGAGGCCGCGGGCAACAATGTCGAAAGGAATTCAGTCGAGGAAATAGTTGATTTTATTGTTGCTGAATGTGATGACATTGCACAGTCACTGCCTACATCGCAGGAAGCCTCACAAGTAGGCCGGGCTACCAGGGGAGCTGCACTGGCACTGAAATCAAGAACACTCATTTATGCTGCAAGCCCTTTGTTTAATGGGAACGCTTTATATAAGGATATAAGCAACAAGGACGGCAAGAAGCTCTTCTCTCAGTCCTATGACAAGGAAAAATGGAAGAGGGCTGCTGATGCCGCTATGGATGTCATTAATATGGGCATTTATTCGCTCTACTCTCCTTCGCCAAATAACTCTGTCCAAAATTATGCTTCCCAGTTTTATACCCGCGATTACACTGAGTCCATATTTCAGAGGATAAAAGGAAACGATACCGGACTTGACGGACAATGGCTTCCGAACGGTCCTCCTTTCAAAGGGAACGGGCAGTTTACTCCTCTTCAGGAATTAGTGGATGCGTACGAAATGAACAACGGCTACCCGATTAATGAACCGGGCTCAAATTACCAAAACACCGGATTCTGGAGCGGACAGCTCTGGGATGGATTGAAGTGGCAGAACGTTTCCGATATCTCGAACATGTACAAAGACAGGGATCCGAGATTCTATGCCAGTATCTTCTTTCAATATGATGTATGGCGGTTTGATGCAACAAAACGTCCAATAAAACTTGCATTCTGGGGTGATGGTAACGGCAGAACAGACGGATGGGCAAACGGGAAAGCGGGTACCAGCCCCTGGGGTTATAACATCAGGAAGTTCCTTTCGCCGGAATATGACCGGAACGCGAATACCGGAACGGCAAAAAGGAACTGGCCTGTTTTCAGACTGGCCGAAATGTACCTGATCTATGCCGAGGCGATGAATGAATACCAGGATGTACCGGATGCACCAGTCTATGACTACATAAATCGAGTAAGGGAACGGGTGAAAATGCCGCCATTGCCTATCCTCGCTTCAGACAGAACCAGGGAGGGAATGAGACAACGGATTCAGAATGAGAATCGCGTTGAATTTGCCTTTGAGGCTCATCGCTTCTGGGATGTGAGAAGATGGATGATTGCCCTTACAGTCGATAATCGTCCCGTTCATGTTTTGAATGCGAAACCATCGGCAGCGGAGCTGGATGCCAGCGGTGTATCCGATCCAAACAGCGAAGAAGCTGGTGCGGCCGTCTTCTATAAACCTGTGGTTATTCAGGACCGTGTATTTCAGGACAAACACTATCTGATGCCGATCCCTCAGTCGGAAATTGATAAAGATCCTGGTCTTGTTCAAAATTATGGCTGGTAGATCATAATCTTAAGGCTACAGATGGCAGAGTATATTACACACTAAAAACCAGATAATGAATCTTTTTTCTTTTCACAAAACTCATTTAAAAACCATTCTTCTGGGTAGCTTAGCTTCCTTCCTGTTCCTGCAACCGTCAAAGGCACAGGATTCTTCTAAATTGCAGGCTGACAAAAAAGCCATAGTATCTGCAGACAACGCTAGATTCACTGTGCTAACTCCCCGCCTGCTTAGAATGGAATGGGAACCTGGCAAAGATTTTGATGATCATGCCTCTTTTGTTGTGGTGAACCGGAAGCTGCCGGTACCCGACTATACCCAGAAGCAGGAGAATGGCTGGCTCATCGTCAGTACAAGCGAGCTTGAGTTGTCCTACAAGCTGGGTTCGGGAGAGTTCAATACTAAAAACCTGAGAATTAAATATCTCAAATCGGATTCTGTGAGCTGGGTTCCCGGCAAAAAGCAGAAATACAATCTTGGCGGAACTATCCGTACCCTTGACGGGGCGGATGGAGATTTTAGCAGGCACAGCAATCGCAAACTGCAGCTTGAAGACGGAGTGCTGTCAAGAGATGGCTGGTTCTTCCTTAATGATTCTTCGTCGCTCCGGCTGGATAACACAGAATGGCCCTGGGTTTTCAAAAAAGAACGGAAAGGTCAGGACTGGTACTTTATGGGCTACGGGAACGACTATAAGTCGGCCCTGTTCGATTTTTCCTTGATTGCTGGTAAAGTTCCGATGATTCCTCGATATGCGTTCGGCTATTGGTGGTCACGGTACTGGAGTTATTCAGACAATGAGCTTCGGACACTGGTCGGCTATATGAAACGCATGCAGATTCCTCTTGATGTGCTTGTTGTTGACATGGACTGGCATCGGCAGGGCTGGACCGGCTGGTCATGGAACAAAAGTCTCTTCCCGGACCCAGCGGCATTCCTAAACTGGACTAATAAATCGAACCTGAAAACTACACTTAACCTGCACCCAGCAGACGGAGTTGCAGGGCATGAAGATGATTATGTTCCTTTTGCCTCTGCAATAGGTCTTGATACAGCAGGACGCCAGACTGCTCCGTTTGTTGTTTCTGACAAGAACTATATGAGCGCACTGTTCAATAAGATTCTGCGGCCAATGGAGAACGAAGGTGTTGACTTCTGGTGGCTTGACTGGCAGCAGTGGCCAAACGATAAAAAGATCACCAACCTGAGCAATACATGGTGGCTGAACTATGTTTTCTATACCGAGATGCAAAAGAACCGGCCAACCAGGCCGATGCTTTACCATCGCTGGGGTGGTCTGGGCAATCACCGCTACCAGATCGGTTTTTCAGGAGATACGTTTATCTCATGGAACTCACTTGAGTACCAGCCCTACTTTACCAACACCGCTTCGAATGTTTTGTACAGTTACTGGAGCCACGACATAGGTGGACACCAGTTCCGTGAGGGAGAACGGACTATGGATCCGGAATTGTATACCCGTTGGGTACAATATGGCGTGTTTAGTCCTATTTTGCGAACTCACTCTACCAAGAATGGTGATATAAAAAAGGAATTATGGAACTATAGCCAGACGTACCTGAATGCGCAGGTCGACGCAATCAGACTGCGGTATACGCTTGTTCCATATATCTATACCATGTCAAGGAAGACCTATACTGACGCTATTTCGCTTTGCCGTCCTATGTACTATGACTATCCGGCCAATAATGAGGCTTATTCATTTAGCAGGCAGTATATGTTTGGGGATAACATGCTTATCTCTCCTATAGGATCTGCCTCGGAAGAGGGATATTCAAAAGTGAAACTATGGCTGCCGTCTGAAAATGACTGGTACGAGTGGCATACCGGAACGCTTCTTAAGGGTGGCCGGGTCTACGAGCGCTCATTCAGCATAGACGAATATCCTATCTATATTAAAGCTGGATCTGTTATTCCGATGTATAACGACAGCATTGATAATCTTGACAGAAATCCTGAAAATATTGTGCTAGGCATATATCCAGGGGGCTCGGGCAGTTTTGACCTGTATGAGGATAATGGAAATGACAAAGAGTTTGACAAGGAACATGCTATAACGAGTATCACGTCAAAAGCCGGCAGTAATGAGACGATTATTAACATCTTAGGGGCTAAGGGTACTTACAATGAAATGCCTTCTAAACGGCAATATCATTTGAAGCTGTATGGATCTGAAACGCCGCAACAGGTTCTTGTAAACGGAAAGGCTCTTGCGTTTAACCAGAACGCATCGGCGGAGAACTGGGCTTACAATGGCAAAGATCTTAGTCTGAATATCTTCCTTCCTTTGGCAAGCAACAAAAAGTCGCTGCAGGTTACCGTAGTTTACAACAGGCAACCGGCGCTTAATATCCACAACGGCCTTGTGGAGAAATTTAAGAGATTATCTGAAGTTGCTTCTGAAATTAAAAGCCTTGATAACGGAATCTACCTTCCGGAGATCCTGGGCGAAACGGAGGGAACCAACCGGATGCTTGAATATGCCCCTCTTAGGTTTGAGGAACTGATAAGAAAATTCAACGAGAACTACCAAAAGTTACCGGATGTGATCAAAGGAATAAAGAATATTGGAGATGAAAACCAGAAAAGATTAATTAAGAAGCTTCAAGGCGCTTGAACCTTTCATGTACTATTAGGAAACTGGCGAAAAAGGCTGTGTCAATTGATTGCAGTCTCTTTTTTATTACACTTTTTTTGAGAACTGCCCCATTGAGTTGGACCACGAGGATGATGAGTAAAGTACCCGAGCCGATCCACGATACTGTCTGGACATTCCGGAGAAGCTGAAATTAGGTGGCCAATCATGCCTGGAAATCAATAAGCTTTTTTATTGCTAAGCTAAAATTTTATTACCTTGACCAGACTTAAACTAACCAAATTATAATGCTCTTAATTGATCCGAAGGACAAGCTTCCGAAAGTTACTCAAATCGTGCAGGGGATTGTGCGTGATATCGAAAAAGGTTTGCTGAAAAAAAACGACCGTTTGCTATCTATTACTGACTTTAGTAAGAAACACAAGATTGCCCGTGATACGGTTGAGAGAGCTTACAAAAGATTGAAAGAAGAGGGTTACATTGTTTCTGTTCCGGGCAAAGGCAATTATATTGATGAAGTTGAACGGTCGAGTATAAAGATCCTGATGATTTTGAATAAGCTTAGTTCTTATAAAAAGGATGTTTATGAGTCTTTCATCAAAACGCTCGGTCGTAAGGCGAAGGTGGATTTACAGGTTCATCACTATGATCCGAAAATGTTAAAAGAGATCCTGGATGGCGCAAGAGGCAAGTATCACTACTACGTTATCATGCCCCATTTTTTTCAACATGTAGACAAAAAGGAATTAACTGACATTCTTAAAGGCGTGCCCGCCCATGAGCTTGTCCTCCTGGACAAGAATGTATCATTGGACTTTGATGGATATATTGCGGTTTACCAAGATTTCAGGAAGGATATCTACGATGCACTGCGGTCGGCTTCTGACCTGGTGGATAAATACAGTAGCATCACTATCATATTTCCGGAGCACAGGAATCATCCTACGGAAATCACAGACGGCATACAACAGTTTTGTCTTGAACATAATAAGCAGTTTTCGATCGTTACGGATGTCAACCAAACTGAACTGATAAAGAAACATATCTACATCACGCTTACTGATTCAGATCTGGCATCTCTGATAAAAAGTGTCAGGATTAAGGGTCTTTCAATAGGCGAGGACATTGGTATTATTTCCTTTAACGAGACGGCTTTGAAGGAGTTGCTTGATATCACCGTGATCACCACGGACTTCGAGGCTATGGGAGAAACTACGGCGCGTCTGATCTTAAATAAAGAGTTCGCGCAGGTTCATAATCCTTTCAAAATCATCAAAAGACAATCGTTGTAATCTGATAAGATCCTATGATAGAACGGGAAGATCCTACAAAGATGGCTGCCTGGTCCGGATTATCTTTGGTAAGATAATAGCTGCAAAAGCAGAACCAATTATTATCATTTTATGAAGGGAAAAATTAAATCAGGTATTTGTGTGGCCGCTATTGTGACGGCTGCTTCGCTATCTACGCAAGTTTATGGGTATAAAGCTAACCCTACAGAATTTGGGGCAGTTTCGCTAATTAACACATGGAGAGTCGACGACGAACTGGATAAGAAAGCCGCAGAGTGGATCGAAAGTCTGAATTTGAATGATAAGGCGAAAGAGGCCAGGTTAAAGGTTGCGGTTGCAAAGCATTTAAAAGCGGTAAGGAACTGGCACAATGAACATCCTGCATCCACAGTGCCCGCTGGTATCAATCCTCTGACAGGTGTTAAACTTTCGGAGCTCGACAGGCAGAACATAGCAGATTCAGCCATGCCGGCCACCGTTCACACCGATTTGATGAACAGCCTGAAGGCAGATCTTTCAGAATTGCAGGTTGAAGCTGTGCTGGACAAGTATACAATCGGCAAGGTGGCCTTCACGATGGCTGGATATAAGGCTATAGTGCCCAACCTTAGCGAGAAAGAGGAGGCCACTATTCTTGGGTTTCTGAAACAGGCCAGAGAGCAGGCAATAGACTACAAGAGTATGAAGCAGATCTCTGCAATCTTCGAAATTTACAAAACGAAGAGTGAGCAGTATCTGAATGCGAATGGTCGTAATTGGAGACAGATGTATAAAGAGTATACGGATGCTATAAAAGCCAAAAAGGCGCTTGGGGACGGCAAAAAATAGTATCGTTCGCTCTCAGGGAAGTAAAGCAGATAAAAATTGAACAACTAATGATATTTGCAGTAGTTTTGTTGTAATGAAAAGCAGCTTAAATACAATTCAGGAGGCGATATCTGACATCCAGAACGGTAAGATTGTCATTATTGTGGATGACGACGACAGAGAGAATGAAGGCGACTTTATGGTTGCTGCAAGATTCGCCACTCCGGAGGCTATTAATTTCATGGCGACTCAGGGGAGGGGACTGATTTGCGTTCCTTTGACCGAAAAGCGTTGTGATGAGCTTCATCTTGAGTTGATGGTCGGTACCAATACGGCCACTCATGAGACCAATTTTACTGTTTCTGTAGATCTGATCGGCAAGGGGTGCACTACGGGCATTTCGGCTTCTGACCGTTCTAAAACCATCCTCGCGCTGATAGATCCTGCAACAAAGCCTTCAGAACTTGGCCGGCCGGGACATATCTTTCCTTTGCGGGCTAAAGATGGGGGAGTTCTGAGACGAGCGGGACATACAGAGGCAGCGGTGGATCTTGCGAGTCTGGCAGGACTTGAACCTGCCGGGGTGATCGTTGAGATCATGAATGAGGACGGCGAAATGGCTCGGCTTCCAGATCTTCTTAAGCTTTCTGAACAGCTTGATATGAAGGTTATCTCCATTAAGGACCTGATCGCTTATCGTCTGAGCTCTGAAACTTCTATACGAAAAGAGGTGGCCATTACACTTCCTACGGAGTGGGGTAACTTCAATATGGTTGCTTATACTCAGCTTGATTCGGGAGACCATCACCTGGCGCTGGTTAAGGGAGAATGGGCGCCCGATGAGCCGGTAATGGTGCGTGTGCATCGGTCGTGTATAACCGGGGATATCTTCGGGTCTTGTCTGTGCGACTGTAATAATGTGCTTCACAAGGCTATGCAAATGGTTGAAGAAGAAGGTAAGGGAGTTATTATTTATATGAACCAGGAGAGCTTTGGAACGACATTGCTCGACAAGCTGTATAAATACAATGGAATGGAGGCCGGAAAGCGTGCTCCCTCTGCACCTACGGCTGTGACCGCAGATCAACGAGATTATGGAATCGGAGCTCAGATTCTTCGGAGTCTCGGGATTTCGAAAATGAGATTACTTTCCAATAATCCCAAGAAGCGGGCTGGCTTAAAAGGTTACGGAATTGAGGTAGTGGATATTGTACCAATTTCCTAAATCAGATCTTGGCTGGATACTATTCAATTTGGGGTGGCGTTTTAGAAGGAGATGTATAAATATTTTAAAACCGTATTTTTTACCGTCCTTCTGCTCTCTGTATCTGTAGCCTATTCCCAAGATTATGTCCTTACTTCTGAGGGAGATACGCTTCGGGGAAAGATTACCGCGCTAACTTCGTCATCGCTGAAAATCAAAACAGAGGATAAACGAACAGTCAAATTGAACCCGGAGAAGGTTCTGCGGCTGTCTGATAACGGTACGAGCTACCTGAGCAGACAGGTCTATCATAAGCAGGGCAGCGTTTGGCGTTTCCTCCGTCTGGTAGATAGTGGAGCGGTAAATCTGTTGACCCTTGATGATGGTTATTCGCCATCAGTTTCTGTATCTTCGGGTGTTTTCGGGGGTGGCATGATGGGTGGCTTAGGTGTTTCGCTAGGATCAGGGAGAGGCAAGTCTCCGTCATACTATATTGAAAGAAACGGTGAAGATACAGTTCTCAAAGATGTGATAACCCGGTTCATGGCTGGGGAGAGCCGCAAACAGGAGGTTACAGAAATCCTTCTTAGCATCATGGGCGATATACCGGAGATTGCCGGTAAGATCAACAACGCTTCACGGTTTACCGAGAAGACGTTGAGGGATCTCGTTTACGAATATAACGATATATCGGGCTTATAGACCCTATAGCAGCGAGTCGAAATGGATAGGGAACTGGTTAATTCTCTTTCCTGTAGCATGAAAGACGGCGTTGGCAATTGCGGGTGAAATAGCCACCAGTCCAATTTCTCCTACCCCCTTTGTTCCGAGTTCGTTGACGATCTCATCCTTCTCTTCTACAAATAGCACATCAAGTTCATGCAGGTCGGCGTGTACAGGGATATGGTATTCGGCCATGTTCTGATTCATGTACTTACCCATTTCGTGATCAGTGATGGTTTCTTCCCGCAAGGCCTTGCTGATACCCCAGATCATTCCGCCTAATATCTGGCTGCGTGCTGTTTTGGGATTAATGATCTTCCCTGCTGCAACGGCGGTGAGTGCACGCGTTACGTTAATTACTCCGAGCTCTTCGTCAACTTCCACTTCCACGAATGCGGCGCTGTGAGCCGCACGCGTATATTTCTTTAGTTTCAATGCGTTAGGAACCGAAAGATTGGTGGTTTTGATCATCCGACCTTTGTTAGCTGAAACAATATCGGTAAATGAGATTGTGTCGGATGGATCTGTTTTCAGACTAATGTAGCCTCCGTTGAAGGTAACATCTTCGATTTTTAGCTTCTTCCATGAAGTTCCCCTGATCGCCTGCGCCTTCTTGAAGATCTTCTTGCGAAGCGCAGATCCTGCTGCCTTAATGGCAGATCCTACGGTAGATACGGTAAATGAACCGCCCTGGATTGGAGCAAAGGGCATTTTACTATCTCCGTAAGAGAAAGACACGTCTTCCATTGCAAGACCAAGCTCATCAGCCGCGATCTGCGTCATTACCGTCAGTGTTCCTGTGCCTATGTCTGTTACCGCGCTCAAAACGTGGAGTTTTCCTTCTTTTGTGAGCTGGGCCTCTGCGCGTGCCGGCAGCTGCATAGACTCCCAGATGCCGGTAGCCATGCCATACCCTATCAGCTTATTTCCACGCTTCATACTTCTTGGCTGCGGACTCCGCTCATACCAGCCGAACTTTTCTGCGCCTTGCAGGTAACATTGACGGAGCTCTTTGCTGGAATAAGGGCGCCCGGTACTTTCGTCGATTTTCGAATAGTTAACGAGGCGCAGCTCCACAGGATCCATGTTTAATGCGTATGAAAGCTCATCCATAGTGCTTTCAATAGCATGGCTCCCTGTGCTGCCCCCCGGCGCGCGCATATCAAGCGGAGTAAACACATCCAGCGGCACTAGTTTGTATTCCATCAGGGTGTTCGCCGAAGGGTAGAGCATATTACTCCAGTTTACAACCACTTCTGTATAGTCTTCAAATTGAGAGGTCTCTCCATATGCGGCATGATGTAAGGCCTGTATTTTACCGGAGGCGTCTGCTCCGAAGTGTGTCTGCTGCAGTGTAGGAGGGCGATGCCCGAATGTAAACATCTGATGTCTGTCGAGGGTCACACGAACAGATCGCTTCAGCTGGAGAGCTGCCATAACGGAGAAGAAAAGCTGAAATTGGGGGCGAAGGCCGGAGCCGAAAGCTCCACCTACATAAGGTGATATGACCTGTACGTTTTTGTATTTCAATCCAAATACATTAGCGACGTATAGCTGGCAGTTTATAGTACCCTGTGTTTTATCATATATCGTAAGCTTCCCGTCTTTTTCGTAGATCGTTGTTGTAGCAAATAATTCCAGGGGATTGTGGTGCTCAGTGCCGTGGTAGAATTCTCCGGATGCCTTCGCGTATGATTGCTCATAAGCTTTTCTGTAATTGCCGACTGGCTTCGTGGGGAGCGGTTTCAGAAAGGTTGCCAGGCCGAGTTTTGGTGAGCGAGCTTTGTCCAGGTTGTCGATCAGGCTGGTCTCGAAACCATCTTTCTCATATTCAACGTTGACCAGCGTTGCGGCATAACGGGCCAGTTCGAAAGTTTCGGCAATTATCAGTGCTATCGGCTGCCCGTTGTATTTGATCTCAGCGTCGGCCAGCGGTTTGAAAACGGCACCCGGAGGGGCATCCATGTCTGCATACTGGAAATCGAACCAGGCCAGAGAAGGCCGGTTCTTGTGAGTAAAGACTTCAATTACACCTTTCAGGGACTTTGCAGGCTCGGTGTCTATGTTCTTGATTTTTCCTTTTGTGATAATGCTATTGACTATATAGCCATAGGCAAGGTTATCCGCCGGATATTCTCCCGCGTACTTTGCTGTTCCCGTAACTTTCAAATGTCCTTCCAGACGGCTCAGGGACTTTCCTATTGATGGTTGAACTGACATGATTTATGATTTAAACTGAAGGCTGCGCGCCGGGTAATTGGGATGACGGATCGAGAGCCATCATGCAGTTGCGAACGATTGCTCTTTTGGCCAGCTCGATCTTAAAGCTGTTGTATTTGTATGGTACTGCACCCTGCAAAATGATGTTTGCGCACGTGGCGAAGCTTTCTCTTATAGCAGGCTTTCCTGTTAAATACTGTTCTGCTTCCAGATTTCTCCATGGTTTGTGGGCTACGCCCCCGAGGGCAATACGGGCATCTTTGATGACGTCACCGTCAAGCTCCAGGCCCGTAGCCACAGAAACAAGAGCAAATGCGTAGGAGTTCCGGTCGCGTAACTTTAAATAGGAATAATTATCCGAAAATCCTTTTTGCGGGAGATCGATGCCCGTGATGAGCTCGCCGTGCTGCAAATTGTTGTCCAGGTGCGGAGTGTCTCCGGGCAGGCGATGAAAGTCTGAAAAAGGAATGCTGCGTACTCCTTGCGGTCCGCTTACATTTACAACTGCGTCAAGAGCCGCGAGGCCTACACTCATATCTGAAGGATATACGGCAATACAGTGTTCGCTGGTACCAAGAATAGCCATAATCCGGTTATAACCGGGGATGGCGGAGCATCCTGTGCCCGGCTCCCTCTTATTACAGGGGCTGGTTACGTCATAAAAATAATAACAGCGCGTCCTCTGCAGAAGGTTGCCCCCGTTTGTTGCCATATTGCGGATCTGCGCAGAGGCGCCAGCCAAAATCGATTTGGATAATAGTGGATAGCGGCTCTCAATCAGGGGGTGGTAGGCAGTTTCTGCGTTGGTAGCCAGGGCACCCAGACGCAGGCCTCCCGACTCTGTATCTTTGATGTCCTGATGACTGCCGGTATGATTGATATCTACAAGCGTGTCGGCGGATGTCAGAAAGTACTTCAGCAGGTCGAGGATATTAGTGCCGCCCGCAACGACTTTGGTGCCTTTATCAGCTGTCACCTGACTGATCGCTTCGTCAAAGGAACCAGCCCGCAGGTAATCAAAGTTATTCATCTGAACCTCCTTCCATTACTTCCATTATAGCGTCAATTATTCCTATGTTGGCACCGCAACGACAGAGGTTGCCGCTCATAAGCTCTTTAACTTCAGCTCTTGTTTTCGCCCTTCCTTCCTGAATCATGCCGATAGCGCTGCATATCTGGCCGGGTGTACAGTAGCCACACTGGAAAGCGTCATGTTCGATAAACGCTTTTTGCAGCGGATGCAGCTGTTCTCCTTCAGCAATGCCTTCGATACTGGTGATGCTGGCGCCGTCTTTCATGACGGCGAGCGTCAGACAGCTAATGATCCTTTTTCCATCGCACAGAACCGTGCAGGCTCCACACTGCCCCTGGTCGCAACCTTTCTTGGTGCCGGTAAGCTGAAGGTGTTCCCGCAGGGCATCCAACAGGGAAACCCAGGGTAGCACCTGAAGGGAATGCTGTTCTTTGTTGATATTCAGATTGATGGATCGAAGCTCGGGTGCTGCCATACTTAAAAATTAAAGGTAGATGATGTGTAGGTTAGCAGGAGAACAGATGGTCTGGGAAAAAGGTTTTACCCGGGGCCGGCTGCTTTGCTGACATATCTGCTATAATCTTCAGGAGTATCGAGGTCTATATGACCATTTGGAAAAGGTACATGAAGGACGTGATGAGCTTGGCTGTTTAATATTCTTTTCGCGCCTTCCTGTCCGCTCAGCTCCATTAAGAGCGGAAAATAGTGACTGTCGAAGAGTACGGGTACTCCTGATGTGTCTTTGTAAACGGATGCGACGATGCTGCGAGGGTTCTTTTTATGCGTGGAAATCAGCTGTGCATATATATCTGATGTTAGGAAGGGCTGGTCGCAGACGCTGATCAGGCACCCTTTGAGGGTTAGATTATCGGATTGTGCAGCCTGGAGTCCGGTTTTAATGGAAGATGCCATCCCTTCCTGCCACGCCGGGTTGTAGCAAATATGAATACCCCGGCCGTTGTTTACCCCGGAGCTGATCGTATCTGCGTTTGCACCGGTAACTACGTAAACGGATTTGGGTAGCAGGGTTCGTGCCTCATCTATGGTGTGTTGCAGCAAGTTCTTGCCGTGTATTTGTAAAAGCTGTTTCGCCTGCCCCATTCTGCTTGAACTTCCAGCGGCGAGGATGATGATAGCATACTCTTCCATCTGTGTTCTTTATGCAGGAAGCTTTTTGCTCCTGGCGTGTATCGATTGTTCTTTGTCACGAAGGAAGTGTGGATTACGGAAGGAAAAAACCGCTTTTATTTCTGAGATGACAGATAGAGCGATCTCCTCGGCAGTTTCAGCACCTATATCCAGGCCAACGGGACTGTAGATGTTTTCTCGCATGGATTGAGGCAGTTCAAAGCCACTGCCTGTAAGATCTTCGATCATACGAAGGAACTTCTTTTTAGGTCCAAGAATACCAATGTAAACACAGTCTTTCGTTGCGAGTTGTTTCAAGACTTCAAGATCGTAGTTATAGTTGTGAGTCATCAACACAAATGCTGTCCTGTTGTCGATCGTAAGTTCGTCCAGGGCTGATTCAGATTTGGCGACACAAATCCTGTGCACGTTGGGGAATCGCTGCCCGTTAGCATGAGTATGTCTCCCGTCTACAAGGGTTGTGCTCCAGCCGAGGAGATCCGCCATTTGAGTCAGGGGGATGACATCATTGCCTGCTCCAAGTATCACCAAAGATAATTTGGGTTCCACTACTTCTACAAAACCGATGAGGTCAGGGTTGTAATTTTTAACTAAACTGGTTTGTGTGGATAGAGCCATTTGTGCATCGTTGTGTAGGCTCATTGGTAGATTTCTATCCTGCCTGCTGTCATTTATAATAAATTCCCTATTATTTAGCAGACAGCTGGTTCCCGGTTGATTTTGCTTATTGACGAGGGAGAATAGAGTTGCGATAACAGAGTAGCAGCGTTCTGTAGCTGCTTGTTTTAGCAGTGTAATGGGGTTATGTTGAGCCTGAGGGTTAATGGGTTCAAAGAGAATGTGAATAACGCCGTTGCATCCAAGCTGTACGCCGAAACGTGCGTCATCTTCATTATTCGTGTCATACGTCACAAGCTTGTTCCTGTCTTCATGTATTGCCAAAAGTGCTTTACGAAGGGCGTCGCCCTCCAGGCAGCCGCCGCTGATCGCGCCTGTTAATTCTCCCGTTTCAGTGACGAGCATTCTTGCCCCTGGTCTACGGTATGAAGAACCTTCAACATGGACAACCGTTGCCAATGCGGTTTTTGTCTTTTGTGCCGAGGCACTTTCATAAGCTTTGATAATGTCGTCTATTTCTTTCATTCGCTGACTGCAGAGCGGCCTTAGCGGCCGGTCTGATAAAACATCCAAAGCGCAGGTATGTTTTTACTTACCTTTATGGAGGGATTTATATTATGATACATCAAAACCTGCTGCTGATTCTGACATTGTTTTTTGCCATGGCCATGCTCTACCTGCTGAGTCAGAAGCTAAAAATTTCCTATCCCATTTTTTTAGTGATTGGCGGACTGGGTATTTCATTATTGCCAGGGATGCCGGTGATCAGTGTTGATCCGGATCTGGTGTTTTTGATATTCCTTCCACCTTTGCTGTTTGAAGCGGCCTGGAATACTTCATGGCAAAGTTTCTGGCGCTGGAGAAGATCTGTGTTTTCTCTTGGATTTGGTCTTGTTTTCTTCACATCGCTGGCTATTGCTTATTTCTCGGCCAATATTATACCAGGTTTCACGCTAGCACTGGGCTTCCTCCTGGGAGGGATCATCTCCCCGCCGGATGCAGTGGCTGCGACCTCTGTTTTGAAGGGGCTTAATATGCCTAAGCGGGGCCTGGCCATACTGGAGGGCGAGAGCCTGGTTAATGACGCGGCTTCGCTGACGGTGTTCCGCTTTGCTACTGCGGCTGTGCTAACAGGTCACTTCATCTTGCAGGAAGCGGCGGTAAACTTCGTGGAGCTTGCGGTGATGGGAGTGTTTATAGGACTTGTCATTGCACATGTTCTGTATTTTATCCTCAGGTTTTGGGCACGGTCATCCAGTATTACGACGCCTATCACGCTGATTGCCCCTTACCTGATGTACATCACTGCGGAAGAGTTTGAGTGGTCGGGCGTACTTGCTGTAGTTAGCGGTGGACTTTTTCTATCATTCCGCTCCCGCGAGTTCCTGAATTACCACACACGGATACAGACAAAGGAGGTATGGGAGACGGTGGGTTTTCTGTTAAACGGCTTTGTGTTTATCCTGATCGGGCTTGAGCTTCCGTTGATTGTAGAGGGGCTGGGCGACTATTCCAGGGAGCAGGCAATCACCTATGCTTTGATGATCAGCGCGATCGTAATTATTATCCGGATAATACTGGTTTACCTGTCGACCTTCCTTCCGCGCGTCCTTAGCAGCAAGGTTCGCCGGAATGAAAACGATCCAGGGTATAAACTCCCTTTCATCATTGGCTGGGCAGGGATGAGAGGAGTTGTATCACTCGCGTCGGCATTGGCGATTCCGCTTACGCTGGACAATGGAGAGGCATTCCCACACCGTAACCTGATCTTGTTTATCACTTTTATAGTGATCCTTGTTACGCTCGTATTTCAGGGTCTTACGCTGCCGCTGTTTTTGAGATGGTTGAAGGTAGAAGAGGTTGACGACTATACACCTGCTGAGGAGCAGTTTGAGGCAGTCAGGCTGCAGCTCGCCAGGCAGTCTGTTTCTTATCTGGAGAATTATTATGTTAAAGACATGTCTGACAATGAAGCAATAAGGCGCATACGGGAACAGCTCGAGCGTACCATCCGGGTTTCTGAACTCGCGGAAAATGGAGATCTGAATGCTGATCTGGGCTCAGTAAAGAAGCTGTATAAGAAGATCATGCTTGAACTGATCAACCTGCGTCGAAATACGCTTCACGCCATAGCCGAAGAGAAGAAGTATGATGAGGAGGTACTCAGAGATATAGAGCACAATCTTGACCTTGAGGAGGCACGTCTAAATAAGAAATAGATTGCTATATTTAGGCGCCTAAACTTATCATAAATGAAAGGACCTTTACTTGGTATTTTGCTATTTCTAGCACCGTTCTTAACCGTCTATGCTCAGGATTTCGAGTTTGGACAGCTCAATCTTGATGAACTTGACCTGAAAAAATATGCCGTCGATACGACAGCGAACGCGGTAGTGTTACGCGAGTTCGGGACAGCGAGAATCAGTAGTGGCCCCCGCACTCCCTTACTGTTTGATTATCATGTGAGGATAAAAATATTTAATAGTAAGGGATTTGATCAGGGAGATGTTACTATCCCTGTTTACAAGACAGACAATGACCGGTTTGAATCGGTATCGCAGATTAAAGCAGTGACTATTTCGCAGGATCAGAACGGTAATGTGATAACGACGCCTCTGGACGTTAAGAAGGTGTATAAGGAGAATAAGAACAAGCACTGGGACCATGTGAAATTTGCCATGCCTAACATGAGGGATGGATGCATTATTGAATACAGTTATCAGGTAGAATCTCCCTATGTTTTCAATTTCAGGAGTTGGGTTTTCCAATGGGATATTCCGAAGATGTATAGCGAGTATATTGCCAGGATACCGGCGGTGTACAATTACAACGTGGCTTTGAGAGGAAGTCAGCAACTTAAAACTAATAAAGCGGAGCTTGAGAAGGACTGCTTTAACCCTGCAGGTGGCGTCAAGGCAGATTGCTCGAAGATCTTCTATATTATGGAAAATATTCCTGCATTGGTTGAAGAGGACTATATGACGGCTGCGAGTAATTTCCGCTCGGCTATCACTTTTGAGCTGTCAGACTATGTAGACTATAACGGTTACAAGCGTAAGGTAACGCAGGAATGGAAGGATATTGATTTGGAATTGAAAAGAGAGACATCATTCGGATCACAGATCAAAAAAGCGGATCTTTTCAAGGAAAGGCTGGAGCCGGTGTTGCGGGGAACCACTGACGAGCTCAGCAAGGCAAAAGCGGTGTATGCTTATATTCAGAAATGGTATAAGTGGAATAATTCTAAGCATTTTTATAGTGAAGAAGGGATAAAGAAGGCGCTTGAGAATCATACAGGTAACGTGGCTGATATTAACCTTTCCCTGCTGGCTGCTTTGGGAGCCGCAGGTGTAGATGCGGATGCCGTTCTGTTATCTACGCGTGAAAATGGTATCATTAATAAGTTATATCCGGTCTTGAGTGACTTTAACTATGTAGTGGCTAAGGTAAATATTGGCGATAAGAGTTATCTGCTGGATGCTACCGATCCTCTTTTACCTTTTGGACTGCTTCCCATTCGCTGTATAAACGATCAGGGGCGGGTCGTTAGTCTGACCAAGCCGTCGTACTGGACTGACCTTAAAGCTTCGCAAAAAGAGAGCAAGGTCTATTCTCTGAATCTGGTACTGGCGGAAACCGGCAAAATAAAGGGAACTATCACTGGCTATTCAATGGGTTATGAAGCTTATAACAAGCGCAGTGCAATTAAAAAATTCAACTCGGTAGAGGAATATGTTGAGAATATGGACGAGAAGATGCCGCGAATAAAGATCCTGAGTTCTGATTTCAAAAATGTCGACAGCCTGGATAACTCGCTGGTGGAGACATACGAGGTTGAAATTGATGCTTACGACAATCTGAATAAAGAGCAAGTCTCGTTTAATCCTTATTTCATGGATCCGATACAGGAGAATCCGTTCAAATTGAACAGCAGGTCTTATCCGGTAGACTGGGGGGCACCTTCGGATACGAGGGTAAGTGTAGTACTTAACTATCCGGAATCCTTCGAACTGGTAAATAAGCCAGGAAATGTGGGACTTGCACTTCCTGAAGGTGGTGGCAGGTATATCGCGAGTGTGGAGCAGGCAGACAATCAGCTAACGGTGTCGCAAATGACGCAATTGAATAAATCTATATACTTAACGGATGAATATCCGGCGCTGAAAGAATTATTTAACAGGATGGTGCAGACACAGAAGGCTGAGGTGATTTTCAGGAAAAAATGAGGAGATTATTTGTGTTGATCTGTCTCTGCTTTTTGCATAGCGTAACGGTGAAGGGACAGCAAAGCTATGCTGTTAGTCTGATTTCTTCAGATCTAAAGGTTCGCGCCGGGGCGGTAGTTCGCAATGAGGAACTTACTATCGAAGTGAAGTCGTTCAACCAGGTGGATTACCGGTACAAGAAGGCGGTTACGATTTTGAACAGCAGTGCAGACGCTGAGGCGAAAATTGCCGTCTGGTATAATAAAACCCGGAACATCAAATCGATAAAGGCTACGATCTATAACGAGTTTGGCTTACCCGTAGGTAAGATTTCAGAAAAGGATTTCAGGGATGAAAGTGCAGCCAGCAACTATTCCTTATTTGAAGACTCCCGTGTGAAGCGCTTTAGTCCGGCCGTGGTTACATATCCTTTTACGCTGGAATATGAATACGAGATCCGCTCAAAGCAGAGTCTGATATTTCCGGAGTGGTCTGCTATTCAGGGAGAAGGTGTTTCTCTTGAGCTTTCGCGGTTTACTTTTCTATGCGGTGCCGACTTCGGCATCAGGTTCAAAGAGCTTAACTATCCGGGAAAAGTACTGGTGAGTACCGGTGCTAAGGAGCAAAAAAGCTATGTATGGGAGGTGAAAAATGTGAAAGCGTTCAAAGCGGAGCCTTACAGTCAGGATCCGTCTCTGGTAATGCCTTCAGTTAAGGTTGCCCCGGAGAAATTTACGTTTCAGGATGTAACGGGATCTTTTAGCAACTGGAAAGAATATGGGGTGTGGATGAATGAAGCGCTGCTGAAAGGTAAAGATAAGATTCCGGAAGTGACACTCGCAACGGTGAGAGAGCTGGTAGCGGAGATAAAAGACCCAAGAGAAAAAGCCCGGAAGATCTACGAGTTTATACAGCAAAAAACGAGGTATGTAAGTGTGCAGATAGGCATCGGGGGATATGAACCTATTGCAGCGAGTGAAGTAGACCGCCTGGGATATGGCGATTGTAAGGGCCTTGTTAATTACGCTAAAGCGTTGCTGGCAGGAGTGGGTATCAGGTCGTATTACACGCTTGTTGAAGCAGGAAACTATAAGACAGACGCAATAGCAGACTTTGCCAGCATGAATCAGTTTAACCATGCCATTTTGTGTATACCTTTTGAAAGTGATACTGCCTGGGTCGATTGTACCAGTAAGACGCTTCCGTTTGGTTATCTCGGTGATTTTACGGATGACCGCCTGGTGCTGGCGTGCTCTGAAGATGGTGGAAAGGTATTAAGAACTCCAAAGATGAGCACTGAAGAGAACTTACAGGTGAGAAAAGGGACGTTTGCACTAAGTGCTGAAGGTGGACTTAAGGGAAAGATGACGACGACTTTTGCGGGTTGGCAGTATGACAACAGGGAGGCATTGATCGGAGAACCATTGAAGGAACAGGTGAAGATGCTCAGGGAAATTTACCCGTTAAATAATCTGGAAATACAGTCGTTCAATCTTCATCAGGACAAAGGTGACCGTCCGAAAGCTACTGAAAGACTTGAATTTGACGCCCGGGATTATGCGTTGATCAATGGTGACCGCTATACGTTGTCACTTAATGTAATTAACCGGGGACGAAGCCTCAGAGAGGTAGTTAACCGTAAGAATCCGGTGTACATCAGTCGTGGTTATATCGATTCTGACGAAATCGCTTATTTACTGCCCGCTGATTATCGTATAGAATCTAAACCGGTCAACCAGAGCCTGAAAACTAATTTCGGTGAATTTAGTACTGAAATTACACTGGTGGATAGTAAATTAGTTTATAAACGGAGACTGCGTTTGAATGAGGGTTTGTATCCTGCGGAAGCATACGCCGAACTTGTTGACTTTTACCAGCGCATTTATGAGTCTGACCGGGCCAACCTGACTTTAATCAAAAGTAAATAAGACTCTTCTTGAGTGTGGAGAATTCTGTTAGGATATTGTGATTCAATGCTTTTATGAATATCCTTATATTTAGCTTCGCTTATGGTAAAGTACGAAGAAGAAGCCGGTTTGATGCTGCAGTTCTGGCAGTATAAGATGAGAAGGAAGCCCTCCTTAGGCAACCGGCTCTCTAAGCATATTCAGAATAAAATCAATGGTTTTATTCCTGAAAAGGCGCATCGGGCACTTACTGTAACCATAGAGAAGATGGTCAAAGCGGTGCTTTTCGGGTCGAAACATACAACATTCACGAGCCTCGATGAAAGCTCCTCGTTATTTCTACGGGAGTCACATGTCAAACAAAAGATTGCATTTTATCAGAAGACAGCTACAGTGGAAGGGGCAGTTACGGGCGCAGGAGGTATACTTTTGGGCTTAGCTGATTTTCCAATTTTGTTAGGCATAAAGGTGAAGATGTTATTTGAGATCGCAGCCTTGTACGGCTATGATGTGAAGGATTATAAGGAGCGATTATATCTTCTTTACATCTTTCAGCTGGCTTTCTCCAGCCAGCAGCGCAGAAATGAAGTGTACAAAATTATTGAACGCTGGCAGGGTTATAGCGGTTCACTGCCCGACGATGTTGAGGAGTTCGACTGGCGGACATTCCAGCAAGAATATCGTGACTATATCGACCTGGCAAAGATGGCGCAACTGGTTCCTGTGATCGGAGCAGCGGTGGGTGCGGTGGCTAATTATAAGCTCGTCGCCCAGTTGGGGGATACCACTATGAACTGTTACCGAATGCGAAAAATATCCCCATTGACTATAATAAAATAAACCTGATGAAAACAAACCTATTGAAAAAGAGCCTCACTGCAGGTTTCCTGATGATGATTGCCTTCGCCTTGTCTTCCTGTAATGGGGAGCGATTGGTAGCCAACAATAACGTTATTTCGGAGACGAGGGATCTCTCTGGATTTGAACAGGTTGAGGCGGGTGGTGCAAATAATGTACATGTGGCGTATGGTGAGAATTTCAAGGTTGAATTAAGAGGTTCTTCCAACTTAGTTCAAGCTTATGAGACGAAGATTGATAATAAGACCCTTAAGCTGAGATACAACGACGATGTGAATGTAGATGACGATGATGTGGAGGTGTTTGTAACGCTGCCTCTGTTGAATGGCGTGACGCTCAGCGGCAGTGGCGACATGGACATAAGGGGTCAGTTTGCGGAGGCTAAGGAGTTTGTCGTAAATATTAATGGCTCAGGGGATATCAACGTTAGTGAAAGTTTTAGTTGTGTATCGCTCGAGGTGGATATCTCCGGTTCCGGCAAGGCTGAGCTGTCGAACCTGCAGACGGTGCGTTCAGATGTTACAATATCGGGTAGCGGAGACACATACGTTCATGCTGAAGAACAACTTGATGTAAGGATCAACGGTAGTGGAACGGTCTATTACAAGGGGTCTCCAAGAGTCAAAAGTGACATCAATGGATCCGGACAGGTGAAAAGGTTATAGACGAAACAAGTGAATGCTCGCTTGTTTCGTCGTAGAAAATCATCGGGAGATTCTGAAGAAGTCAAAATCGGCATATCCTTTTGAGGGTAACAGATGAGGGTTGAGGCTGGCGATTCCTACTTTGGCACCAATCCATGTACCTTTCTCCGTGCGGTATTCTGATCCTATGTTTATGAATTTTTTTCCGTCTGTGCTGTAGCTGTAACGGCACATTTCCTTGTCGTTCATGCTTACCTGCAGCCATAAATTGTTCGATTTTACAGGAATGCTGACCAAGGTTTTAGGAGCGAGGAACTTTCTGTTCTCTCTTACGGCCTCATATATCACCAGCGCATTTCCACTTTTCGTTTTTTCAATACACAGGAATGTATAATAGTTGCCTGTTATGGTTATTCCGGCGCGGTCTCCAGTGTTTTCAGGATGGAACTCAAGTTTTGTGGTAGCGGTGAAAGCTGGTGCGGTGATTTTCTGAAGTAGGAGGTTGGGAGCGTAAAACAAGCTTGCGCTGTCTGTAGGATTAGATACTGTATATAGACGGATGTTGCCCTTTGAAGCGGTTAGGTCGAACCATTCTTTTTTTGGCGCTGCCTGCCATTGCCATTGTAGTCCAAGTACAGGAAGGTTGAATTCGTCTGTTGTTTGCGGTGCTGAAGGTGGATAGGTCTTTCCGACGTTTGGCTTTTTATAGCTCATGACGGGTTCACCAATACCGTCACCATCCGGGTCATTGCCCATAACAGGCCATCCATCTTTCCATGTAACCGGCTGCAGATGTGCGATGCGTCCGTAAACGCCTTTATCCTGAAAATGAATGAACCACCACTCGCCGGTTTGCGTTTCTATCAGTCCACCCTGATGAGGGCCATTGACAGAGGTATTGCCCTGATGGAGAACAATCTTATCTTCATAAGGACCGTAGATATTTTTCGAGCGGAAGACAGATTGCCAGCCGGTAGCAACACCACCGGCTGGCGCTGCGAAATAATAATATCCGTCGCGTTTTTCCATAAACTTGAAGCCTTCCAGAACGGGTTGCTTTTTGACATCCTCATAGATTAGTCTTCCGTTGTCAAGCAGCTTCTTTCCGTCGGTCGACATCTTGTGAAGGATTGCAGGGCCTGCGCCCACTTTTCCGCGAAGGAGGTAGGCCTGTCCGTCTTCATCCCAGAAAGGGCATGGGTCTTCCCAGTTCGCAACATCCTGAACATGGGTTAAAAACCATTTGTCTTTTGGATTTGCAGCAGTAGCCATGAATAATCCGTCCTCCGGTGTGCAGAAGTATACATAAAAAAGACCATTGTGATGTCTGATAGCGGGTGCCCATGAGCCCTGACCGGGTTGCATCTTTTCATATCTCTGGAGAGGGAGGCGGTCATATACGTGATTTATGATTGTCCAGTTGACCAGGTCTTTGGAATGCAGGACCGGGATTCCTGGCTGTGTGTTGAAGCTGGAGGCGACCATATAATAGTCGTCACCGACGCGGATGACGTCAGGATCTGAATAATCTGCATGGATGATCGGGTTTTTATATGTCCCGTTCCCATTGTCGGGCACCCAGACCTGAGCCTTCATCCATATGCTGAAACAGCACAGAAGAGCAGTGAGAAGAGGTTGTTTATACATGTTATATTGGTTAGCTGGTTAAGATGGTTGACAAAAAGTGGTCGGCTTGAGAGTATAATGGATTGTCGAGAACGAATATCTATCAGCTTACATAAAGAAGATCAGCTTACATGAAGCGATCGCGAGAACGGCGGTCAACAGATAGCGTATAGTGATTTGAGGAAGTCGCTGACTTCCGATGTAAGATCCCAGAAATCCCCCGGCTGCAGCACTTGAAAACCATACTGCCGCTGCGGGGCTTATGTTTATTGGATCTGAACTTCCAAGTAAGCCGCCGAAGGAATTAAGAACGATGAAGAGAGCTGATGCCGCTGCTGCCTCTTTCGCATTTGCCCAGGATAGAAGGATGAGAACCGGACTCAGAAAGATTCCCCCCCCAATGTTCAACATCCCCGACAGGAAACCAAGCACTGCCCCCCATACAAGCGGAGCTACAACAGGTATTGCTTTTTTACCTTGTGAGTCTGATGGTATCACCCCTAACAGCTTTATGATGGGAACCACCAATGCCATCCCAAGTAGCAGATTATATAAATCACCATGTAAGGGAAACCTTGAACCGATAAATGCAGCCGGAACTGATGTAAAAAGGAAAGGCCTGCATATCTCCCATTTGAAATATCCTGCTTTTCTGAATTGATAAAAGGCCATTCCGGCCACTAAAATATTGAGGATTAGAATCATCGGCTTGTAAGCACCCACGGGGACAGCATATAAGGATAACACGGCGATATACCCACTTGCACCGCCATGCCCTACAGATGAATAAAGGAAGCCGATGAGGAATAGTGATAACGCAATGACGATGTCTAAACTCATTTGTTGTGTTGAGGTTTGAAGTTTTCTAAGTTCTGAAAATTATTCTAAATTACTTTTCAAGAAAACGGCTTAAGTGCAGTTCTGTTTTCTTCGTTATTCTGGATATAGATACAGGATGCTACGGGTTGCAGAAATGGTAATAAGATTGTAAGATAGCATAAGATTAATCAATTTGCCGCAGGCGATAGACGAATCTCTGAACCAGTTATTTTTAACGTACTTATTATAAACACAATAGAGATAAATCTCATATATAAGATTTGAAGAGCCGTTAACGTTTTTAGTCACCTGCTCGACTTGGGTGGGACTGGAACGCTGACGAAAATTACGGGTTTTTTGAAAAAAAGCTGTTACAAATAGTTCATTGTTCCAAGGATATATGGGCATTGAAATGCATATTAATAACCAAAACGAATAGACATTGAAAAGGAAGTCAATTTACAACACCTGCCTGTTTTTAGCTTTAATTCTGTTTTCCTCATTTGTTCTGATGAGGCCGTCTGATAAACCAACACTCTTTCTGATTGGTGACTCCACTGTGAAAAATGGCCAAGGCAAAGGGGGCGGCAATCAGTGGGGCTGGGGTAGTTTTATAGGTGAGTACTTCGATACAACGCGTATAAATGTGGAAAATCATGCGCTGGGTGGCACAAGCAGCCGCACTTTCAGAACGAGAGGATTGTGGACTAACGTTCTCGATAAAATAAAGCCAGGCGATTACGTGATTATGCAGTTCGGTCACAACGATGGTAGTCCGCTTGACGATACAGCGCGTGCCCGCGGGACGATCAAGTCTACGGGCGATGAGATCAGAGAGATTTACAACCCTATCACCAAGCAACAGGAAGTTGTGCATACCTACGGTTGGTATATGTCAAAGTTTGTCACCGAAGCGCGGGAGAAAGGTGCCATACCTATCGTTTGTTCTCCGGTTCCAAGAAGTAACTGGACTGATGGGAAGGTAAAGCGGGGTGGGGAAGGTTACAGTAAACTCGCTGAGGAAACTGCCAGAACAGCAGGTGCACACTATATTGATCTCAATCTGCTTATTTCAGAAAGGTATGACACTTTGGGAGAAGAGAAGGTAAGACAAATGTTCCCCGCAGATCATACGCATACCAATATGGAAGGTGCAAAGGTAAACGCAGCAGCAGTTGTAGACGGACTAAAAAGCACACCTGGGTTTTCACTAAATAATTACTTAAATAAACCGAAAAACTAAATCATCATTTTAATATGAATAAGCCTCTTCTGGGAAAATTTATTATCCTCCCGATCCTCTTTGTTTGCCTTATCCTTCAGTCATCCGCACAGACGCTTCCTAAAAAGAAGCAGATTCTGAAGCAGATGCGATTAACTAATCAATACTTTATGGATAAATGGCCTGACGCCGGTAAAATTATCGTAACGAATAAGGCCCGTCCAAGTAATATCTGGACCAGAGGTGTTTACTATGAGGGTCTTATGGCCCTGCATGGTATCGACAAAAAGAAAGTTTATTATGATTATGCGGTACAATGGGGCGAAAAGCATAATTGGGGCCTTGCTGGAACCGTTAAAACCCGGCATGCTGACAATCATACAGCGGGCCAAACCTATATGGATCTGTATATGATCGATAAGAAACCTGAGCGCATCAAGGACATAAAAGAAAGTATAGACCTGATGGTGAAGAGTGAGCAGAATGATGACTGGTGGTGGATCGACGCTTTCCAGATGGCCATGCCTGTTTTTACCCGCCTGGGAGTGTTATATAACGATAATGCCTATTTCGATAAAATGTACGACCTGTACAGCTATACCAAGTACAAACACGGTGGTAACGGACTATACAACCAGGCCGATAAACTATGGTGGAGAGACAAGGATTTCGTAGCTCCTTATCAGGAACCGAATGGCGAAGATTGCTACTGGTCGAGAGGAAACGGATGGGTTGTAGCAGCTCTGGCGCGTACATTAGAGATGTTACCTAAGTCAGATCCGCACTATAACGAATATTTACAGGACTATAAGGATCTGATGGCAGCGGTGCTTCCGGTTCAGCGTTCAGATGGCTTCTGGAATGTTAGCTTACATGATCCGAATCACTTCGGAGGTAAGGAAACTACAGGCACTGCATTATTCGTCTATGGTATGGCCTGGGGTATTAACCATGGGATTTTGGACAAAGCTAGATACCTGCAGCCGCTAACCCGAGGCTGGAATGCGATGGCTAAAGAATCTGTTCATCCAAACGGGTTCCTTGGTTACGTACAGGGAACCGGTAAGGAGCCAAAAGACGGTCAGCCGGTTAGCTATACCAGCAAGCCGGACTTTGAAGATTACGGTCTGGGCTGTTTCCTGCTCGCGGGTACAGAAGTTTATAAGCTGAAATAGCTTCCATAATAGAATTCATAATCGGCATGTGAAATGTTCATGAACAGAAGACAAGGAATTTTAACGGCTGCGCTACTGGGATCGGTATTCCTGGGAAGCTCCAGACTAGAGGCTCAAACCGCTGGTTGGCCCGTGGTTAAGAAAGAGATGAAACCATGGACCCGCTGGTGGTGGATGGGGAACGCAGTAAGCGAGGCCGATATAAAGACGTCGTTAACATCCTTCCAGCAAGCTGGTCTGGGCGGTGTAGAGATAGCACCTATTTATGGGGTAAAAGGAATGGAAGAAAAGTATATTTCCTACCTGACACCCGAATGGATGAAGATGCTGAATACGACTGTAGGCACAGCTGAGTCGTTGGGTATGGGCGTAGATCTTACAAATGGAACCGGATGGCCGTTTGGCGGACCTCAAATAGGCTTGGGCGAAGCAGCATCCAAGTTGATCGTGCAAACGTATCCTTTAAAAGGAGGTGCGAAACTTGCAGAAAAAATAAAAGTGAAGGAAGCCAGGCAGGAGTCTGCCTCTTTACAGTTCCTGACAGCATACGGGAATAAAGGCGAGGTACTGCAGATTGCCGATAAAGTCACTGCTGACGGTACTCTGAACTGGTCTCCAAAATCAGATAGCTGGGAGCTATATGCAGTCTTCAATGGCAGAACAAGGCAAATGGTGAAGCGCTCTTCTCCGGGAGGCGAGGGATATACATTGAACCATTTTTCCCACAACGCTCTGAATACTTATCTGAAGCGGTTTGACGATGCCTTCGAAGGCTCCACACCGAACGTCAGAGCTTTTTACAACGATAGTTATGAGGTTTACGGAGCAGACTGGTCTGAAGAATTCCTGGCGTTGTTCCAAAAGAACAGAGGCTACGATTTCAGGCCATTTATCATAGAGTTTGTTAGTAAGGAAGCCACAGCAGATCAGGCCAGACTAAAATCTGATTATAGAGAGACGATGTCTGAAATGCTCCTGGCGAACTTCACGCAGCCCTGGACGAACTGGGCACGTAAGCATAACGGTATTACCAGGAATCAGGCGCATGGCTCGCCCGGAAATCTGTTAGACCTATATGCTGCAGTAGATATTCCTGAATGCGAGACATTCGGATCGAGTTATTTCCCGATCCCGGGTCTAAGAAGAGACAGCGCGGATATCCGCAACGTTGATCCCGATCCGGTAATGCTGAAGTTTGCTTCTTCAGCAGCCCATGTCGCAGGTCATAACCTCATATCTTGCGAAACCTTCACCTGGCTTACGGAGCATTTCAAAACTTCCTTATCTCAGTGTAAGCCGGAAGTGGAGCAGGTCTTTTTATCAGGTATCAATCATGTTTTTTTTCATGGTACAACCTATTCACCTCCTAAGGCAGAATGGCCGGGATGGCTGTTCTACGCTTCCGTTGATTTTACGCCGGCGAATAGCTTCTGGCAACATATGCCAGGACTTACTTCCTATATTACCCGGGTTCAATCAATATTGCAAGCTGGTAAATCTGATAATGAGATCCTGATGTATTGGCCGGTTTTCGATGCCTGGAACAAGGCAGAAGGAAGGGATATGCCATTTAAAGTTCATGACATCGACGATTGGTTGCATCCAACGCCATTCTATAAGAACGTAAAAACCCTCCAGAAAGCCGGGTATTCGCTTGATTTTGTCTCGGATCTGTTATTGAAGAAAGCGTCTGCCCGGGAAGGGATGATCAGTACCGCAGAAAATGCCTCGCCTTACAGGGTACTCGTAGTTCCGCAGTCGCAAATGATGCCCGTTGAAACATTGCAGCAGATGTTGTCACTTGCTAAAGATGGGGCAACGGTGATCTTTCAGCAGTTGCCGGCTGATGTGCCGGGACTGGGTGAACTGGATAAACGGAAGGCTCTGTTGAAAGACATCTTATCAAGCTTGTCTTTTGCAGACGCAGGCAATGGTATTAAGCGAATGAATCTGGGTAATGGCAAAGTTGTACTATCAGAGGATATTCAAAAGGCATTAGTCGCCGAGGGAATACAAAGAGAAACTGTAACCGACGCAGGGCTAGGTTTTATCCGCAGGCAAGATGGAACAAGCAAGTATTATTATCTGGTAAATCATACGGCTCAGGCGCTTAATCAGGAGCTGTCGTTAAATGTTAATGCAAAATCCGTAGTACTGATGGACCCGCAGAGTGGTTACGCAGGTTCGGCGTCGTTTACATCTGAAGGAAGCGGTGTAAAAGTTAAAATCCAGATGCAGCCAGGCGAAGCGATGATCATCAGAGCTTCTTCAGAGGGGCTGACTGATATCAAGCCCTGGGTGTATCTTGACCGGGCACAACCTTCGGTAGAAGTTGAAGGAAAATGGCGACTGCATTTCAGTAACGGTGGTCCTGTTCTTCCTGCCGATAAAAACCTGAACAAGCCGGCAGACTGGACTACGTTTGGTGATACAGATATGGCTAATTTTTCAGGGGCGGGAGAGTATAGTGTTACCTTTAAGATGCCTAAAAGCAAGGCTTCCGAATATATTCTCGATTTGGGCAAGGTGCATGAGAGTGCCAGAGTATGGGTGAACGGACAAGAAGCAGGAGTTCTATGGAGTATTCCTTACAGAGCCAGGATAGGTAAATATTTACGTCCGGGTAAAAATACCATTCGTATTGAAGTGACAAACCTGATGGCGAATCGTATTCGGTACATGGATCAGAAAGGAATTGAGTGGAAGAAGTTCCATGATATTAACATAGTCGATATTAACTATAAGCCGCTTGATGCTTCCAACTGGAAAGTTCAGCCTTCAGGTCTTGCAGGACCGGTTACTGTCACACCATATTAGTTAAAAAATAAGGATGCTAAAAAACGAATCCTAAAGAATAATATTACCATCACATCATTTGAAATAAAAAAGAGCAGGATTCCTGCTCTTTTTTATTTCAGATCAGTACGCTCTTTAATCCTGAATCTAAGTTTCTATCCAACAAAGCACTGCTTTGATAGTTAAAATAGCATTAACTAATGTTCCGGCGCATGGCATCTGATCTACTCATAAAGCAAGTTAAGATCCTACAGATTTTATTCGAAACGAATGAAGCAAAAACATTCGTTCTTGAACCCTTGGAGGGCTGGCAGCCATCATACGCAGAAGGTCAATTCCTGACCCTTGTGTTTTATACCAAGCATGGCGAGAAGAGGCGATCATACTCGATTTCTTCATCACCTTCTTTAGGGGAGCCACTTTGCATTACTGTAAAGAGAGTCGAGAATGGTGAATTCTCCCGTCTGCTCCTGATGCATGCTAAGTCCGGCGATGTGCTTTATACTTCCGGAATAAACGGTCTCTTTATATTGCCAGAGAAGTTTCATGCTTCCAATCAATTCTTTTTTCTTGCCGCAGGAAGCGGTATCACACCCTGTTTCTCCATTCTAAAGCGGATACTGAAGCATCATAATAATCAGGTCGTCCTTATCTATAGTAATAAAAGTGAAGCAGATGCTTTATTTTTTGTACAGCTGGAAAGTTTGCAGAAGGAATGCGACAAGCGCTTTCAGATCCATTTCCTATTTAGCTATAAATTGGATCTTTATCATAGCAGACTCAGTAGCTGGCTCCTCCAGCAACTGCTCGACAGATATCTTAAGGTAAATGGTAAAGATGCTTTTTTCTATGTCTGCGGTCCGCTGGACTACATGAGGATGGTGAATATTACGTTACTCGGCACTATTCCTCCAGGCAATATATTTAAAGAGAGCTTCAGTAGCCAGCCAAGACAGGTTCTTCCTATCCCTGAAGACACCTCTCCTCACCAAGTCACTATCCATTTTCAGGAACAAAAGCACGTTATCTCTGTGCAGTTTCCGCAGACCATATTGAGCGCAGCAAAGTCACGGAACATCAATTTGCCTTATAGTTGTGAAACCGGAAGATGCGGCAGTTGTCTTGCGCTATGCAAATCGGGACAAGTTTGGATGGCCTATAACGAGGTGCTGACAGACGAAGAGGTTGCTTCTGGGAAAATTCTGATTTGTCAAAGTTATCCAATACATGGCGACGTGGACGTAGTAATTTAGTAGCTGTTATATTAATCTTTCAGAAAAAAACAAAACATTAGAATAATCTCGCAGTCTATTGTCTGTTTTTAGCTGAATTGTAGATTGTCAGGTAATTTGTTATGGTAAATTTCGATTTTTCCGTGAATATCAGTCGATATAGCTCGAATATATGTTTATTTCAGAATAATAGTTTTTGATTGACTTCGGTTTGTTAAAATATAGGCCGATAAAATGATTATAAATTGAAAAAAAGTTAAATAAATAGTTATTTATATATGAATAATTCAATATATTTAGGTAATCCTTAAGATAAGTATTGAAAAGTCGCCTTGATTGGAAGGTGTTTATTGTAGAATAAGTTATGTGTTATGAAAACAAAACAAAAGAGCCTGTAAGTAACCGGGAATCTGGAGAGAAGTGGTACCAATCGAAAAGATATTAAACGCTATAAGAACGTATAACAATTAACAAAGGAAAAGATATGGAATAAAAAAGAGACCTTCTGGCCAGGTAAACCAGACCAGAAGGAAAACCAAATGTAAAGCATCAGATCTGTAAGATGCCGGGCCTCGGAAACCTGATGGCAGTCTTACACGAAATTACTTTAACACTTAACGCAACAAAATTATGAAAAAATCTCTATTTGATAGAGTTAAATACTATGGGTATGTCCTCACACCAACGGGTAAGCTGTCATCCATAGCTGTCTGCCTTCTGATAACTGCCCATCCCGCTCTATCGTCAGCTGCTGAACGCTTTTCTGTACACCTATCGTCCCATGCAAATATTCCTGCCCGTCCACCAGTAAAGGTCACAGGGGTGGTAACAGACGAAAAGGGCGAAACACTGCCAGGTGTATCGATTAAAGTAAAAGGAACTACCAGCGGTACCATCACTGACCTGAACGGCAAATTTTCTATCGCCGTTGATGATCCTAAAGCTATACTCATATTTGCCTATATCGGGTATGTTGCGCAGGAGATCTCTGTAGGGAATAAGGGCGCCCTTAAAGTTGCGCTGAAGCCTGATTCAAAGATGCTGAACGACGTAGTTGTTGTTGGTTACGGTACGCAGACTAAGGAGGAATTTACGGGTTCCGCAGCCCGGGTTTCCGGGGAATCGCTAAAAGATGTACCCGTTCAGAGTTTTGACCAGGGACTGGCGGGCAAGGCGACAGGTGTTAGTATTGGCCAGCCCAATGGAGTTTTGAATAATGCGCCGGTAATTAGAATTCGCGGTATCAATTCTATATCCCTCAGCTCTTACCCACTCATCGTTGTAGATGGTGTTCCTATTAATACAGGAAATAGTTCCGGCAACTCACAAGTAGCTAATAACCCTCTTGGTGATATAAACCCTGCGGATATTGAGTCGATCAACGTCCTTAAGGATGCAGCCTCAACCGCAATATACGGTTCCCGTGCTGCAGCCGGCGTTATTTTGGTTACAACGAAGAGCGGCAAGTCCGGCAAACCCAAAGTGAATTATGAAGGCTGGGCAGGTATGACAAACGCAACCCGTTTACCTGATCTGCTGGATGCTGAGCAATTCATGGAAATCAAGAATGAAGCAGTGCTGAACTCAAAGATCCTATCCAATAACCAAAATAACGCATCTGTTCCTTCCGCTTCCTTCTTTCCAACTTATAATGAAGATGGATCGTTGGTAAATACAGACTGGTTTGATGAAGTGTATCAGACAGGTGTCTCTCAAAATCATAGTTTGAACATCTCTGGTGGTTCAGAATCAACAAAGTATTACTTCTCAACTAATTACAGTAATCAGAAGGGAATACTCAAAACAAACGAGTTCACGCGGAAGTCTGCGCGCTTTAACGTCGATCATAAGCTGTTGTCGTGGGTAAAACTCAGTGCCAATGTCAACTATAACAATAGCCTCAATGCTTCCCCTCAAACCGGATCTCTGGAAGGAAACGCTTTTCAGCTCACAGCTATAGCGCGGTTAGCAACCTTGTCAGCTCCTAACGTATACGCACAGAATCCTGATGGATCCTATAATTTGAGTGCCACTAATACGCTGGGTATGGGTAATAACACCGTATCAAGTAACTTTTACAATCCTGCAGCTCTTCTGGAGTACAATAAATATTCTTCGGAGAACGACAGGATTATCGGAAACTTCTCGGTCGATGTTAACCTGGCAAAGGATCTCGTGTACAAACTAAGCTATGGAATTGACCGTTTGAAGATCGAGAATAAAGCCTTCGATAGTGCAACTCATGGGCCAGGCTTTGCTGCAGGGGGACAAGCGAACAACAACAGTATCTTAATAGACAACTGGAATCTGACGCAGACCTTGTCTTACCAGAAGAGCTTTGCAGAGCTCCATAACCTCTCTTTTCTGGCTGGTTATGATGTTCAAAAATTCAATAACTCTTCATGGGGAGCCCAGCGTACCGGGCTCGCAGATACTTTCTTTGATAGCTACCAGGGTTCATACCTCAATATTATTCCGGGAACAGGTAATAACTCTTTAAGCGAGAAAGCATTTGCTTCCGTATTCGGAAGGCTAAGTTATGATTTCGATAAAAAGTACTTCATCACACTCAACTATCGCCGCGATGGTAACTCTGCATTGGGCGCCGGTAAGAAATATGGCGATTTCGGAGGTGTTTCAGGAGGATGGTCCTTATCTCAGGAGGAGTTCTATAAGTCATCACGACTTTCAGATATCATGAACAACGTAAGGTTCAGAGCGAGCTGGGGTAAGGTGGGTAATGGAAACTTGACAAATAACTATGGCTCATTGTCTCTTTATGAATCTGGTCTTTACGGTTCCGTACCGACATTTGCCTTCACTCAGGGAGGAAACGAGGAGTTAGGTTGGGAAACCAGCAAGCAGACCAACATAGGTGCCGATCTGGGATTCTTGAACGACCGGATCACTGTTGATCTGACCTATTACAATAACAACGTGGACGGCCTGATACTAAATGTGCCGCAGGCCCCTTCAAAAGGTATTCCCGGAAATGCTATTCTGCAGAACGTGGGTGCCATGTATAACAAAGGTATAGAGGTCGGCATTTCTGCCATGGTAATTAAAAAAGGCGATTTCACATGGAATACCAACCTTAATTACACACATAACAAAAATAAGGTGACCGAACTTTTCGGTGAAGGTGCCGAAATAGTGGGCACAACAGCTACCGCCTCCGAAACTACTAACATTACCCGTGTAGGTTATTCGGTGGGCAGTCTATATGGAGCTGTAACCGATGGTGTCAACCCCGAAAATGGCCAACGTATCTTTATTAATAAAGCAGGCGAAAGGATCCAGTATAGTCATTCCGTGCCATCCGGCCAGAGTCGCTGGACATACCTCGACGGAACAACTGCTGCGGCGATAAGTGTAGATGATTACGCCCTGCTTGGAAACGCACTTCCGACCTTTTACGGAGGCTTCAACAATACATTCAAATACAAGAACTTCGATCTGGGCATCAACTTCACCTATTCAGGTGGTAACTATATTCAGAATGGGACCAAGGGTACCTGGAGAGATCAGCGTTTTTGGAATAATACAACCGAGGTGTTGGAGCGCTGGACCACGCCGGGTCAGAATACCGACATACCACGTGTGGTTATTGGGGATCTTCTGTCAAACGGTTCATCCTTCCCGATATCCGAAAACGTAGAAAAAGCCGATTTTATCAGGCTGCAAACTGCGTCTCTGGGGTACCGCATTCCAGCAAAGGTACTCGGCAAGTCGGGAATAAGTTCAGTAAGGCTGTATACGCAAGTGTTCAACGCGTTCCTGATTACCAACTACAGCGGTCAGGACCCGGATATTTCAGTGAACGGAAATACAAACACGACCCCCGGAGTCGATAAGAATTCAGTACCTCAGGGTAGGACATTCACTTTCGGAGTTAACATCGGTTTTTAAGGTCTCATAAACGCATTCATATGAAAATTACATCTAAAGGTCTATTCAAAACATACATCTTCAGGTTAAGCTGCATGGCAGTTGGATTGAGCTCCGTGCTTACAGCCTGTGATGAAAAAGAACTGCTGAATCCTCTGCCCGAGACATCGGTTCAAGCAGACCTCGTATTCTCGACACCTTCCCGTGTACTTGGTCAGGTGAACGGTTTGTACAAGGCACTCAAACATGCTAACTTTTTGGGTGGACGATACCCGATGCTAAGCGACATTCGCGGGGAGGATTTTCTCAATCGCCTGAACAATATCTTTACAGGTTACGATGCCTGGAACCACACCATTAACTCTGGCTCCAATGATGCATTGACAACCTGGAGTTCCGCCTATGCAGCAATCAACTTATCCAATCTTTTGATTGACGGACTTGCAGCGAATCCGGATGTAGTGTCAGCTGAGATAATGGCACAATATATTGCAGAAGCTAAATTTGTAAGGGCCCTTTCATACTATAGCCTGATCTCCTTTTACGGTCAGCCCTATGTGAAAGATGGAGGTGCCTCTCCTGGAATTCCTCTGCGTCTGTCAGGACAGATGACCTCTGAAAATAACAATCTGCCACGGAGCACTGTAGCAGAGATATATACTCAGATTCTCAAAGACCTTGATGAAGCAGAAGCCGGTCTGCCGCTTACTTACAGCTCGGCTCTCCTGAATACAACAAGGGCACATAAGAACACCGCCATAGCACTTAAAACCCGTGTTTACCTCACTATGGGGATGAACGACAAGGTTATTCAGGAAGCACAGAAAATCGTTCCGGCAACAGCACCTTTCAGGTCAGCAACCGGAGTTGCTCATCAGCTTCAGCCGAGCATCCTGACCATCTTCCGGTCAGACTACACAACTACAGAATCAATCTTCTCCATGCCTATGACCGCACTTGACTACGTATCCGGTCAAAGTTCATTAGGTTACGAGTTCAACACCAATCAGGAATATAGTATGAACCCTACGGGAATCTACGGAGACCCGACCTGGAGAAGCTCAGATGAGAGAAAAGCCATGTTCAGGACTAACACTAGTGGAGCATATTTGACCAAGTACATGCATCCAACATTTCTAGACTATGTGCCGGTGTTAAGGTATTCAGAGGTTCTGCTTAATTATGCAGAGGCAGCTGCCAAATCCGACAATCTTGCCAAGGGAGCAGAGTTGCTTACGGCTGTGAGACAACGGTCAGACGCAGGGTATAGCTTCCCGGCTTCCGCGATTTCCACTAGGGAAGCACTGGTTAATACCATCCTTATAGAGCGCAGAATTGAGTTTCTTGGTGAAGGCTTACGATCTAATGATTTGTTGAGAAATCTGCTTACGATTCCGTCCAAAGGTACAGCACCGTCAATTTCTCCTAGCCAGCCTGAGTATATTTTCCCGATCCCGAATGCAGAGATCTCGGCAAATAACGACTTATAGCAACCGGTATTCAAGGAGTCAGAACCGCGACAAATTATCCATTCATTTTCTATATCATGACTGCTAATGAAACTATATTCTAAAATTTTCCTGGGCCTGATGGCCTTGACCGCCACATCCTATTCTACAGCCTCAGCACAGACGAAGCCTGTAGAAAGTGCGCAGGGGCCGAATGTTCGAAGTATGCAGAAATTCGAAGGCTACTTTGATTTCTATTATGACGATAAAAGCGGGAAGGTGTTTCTGGAAGTAGATAAGCTCGATACAGAGTTCTTATATTTCAGATCGCTCAGCAGCGGGGTCGGTAATGGAGGACCTGAAAGGGGACAAGCGGCATCTGCAATCGCCAAGTTTGTCAAGGCCGGGCCGAAGATCCTCTTAGTTGAGCCGGTGTATAATTACCGGGCGATCACAACTAATAAAGATCAGATCAAAGCCGTAGATAATAACTTCGCAAAGTCTGTAGTCTTTGGGTTCACTCCGGTCTCCATAGCCGGTGGCAAATATCTCCTCGATCTGACTCCCTTCATTATCCGGGATAGTCAGGGTATCACCTCCAGATTAGGCGTTGCCCGGGTAAGCGGACCTGTCTCAACAAGGAGTGCAACCCCTTCAGGCTCCTACAAACTTGACGAATCACGTTCAGCTGTCTTCATGGAAAATACGAAGAACTTCCCTAAGAATACTGAGTTTGAATCCTTGCTGACTTTTACCGGAGGCAACCCCAACGCTAGTCCCTGGGGCGGAGGCATAGACATTGCTCCCGACCCAACAGCAATCACCATCCACATGCACCAATCATTTGTGGAGCTTCCCGAAGCGGGATATACGCCGCGGGAGTTTGATCCTCGCTCAGCCTTTGGTCAATTCGCTTATATGGATTTTTCAGCTCCCATGACTGAGCCGATCGTCAAACGTTTCATAAGACGCCATCGTTTACAGAAAAAGAATCCCGGATCTGCCGTTAGTGAGGCCGTAAAGCCGATTGTATACTATGTTGACCGTGGCGCACCGGAGCCGATAAAAAAGGCTCTGATTGATGGTGGCGCATGGTGGAATCAGGCTTTTGAGGCCGCGGGATATAAAAACGCTTTCCAGATAATGGAGTTGCCTGAGGGCGCTGACCCAATGGATATCCGCTACAATGTCGTGAACTGGATTAACCGCTCGGGCAATCCAAACAGAGGATTTTCATCAGGTGCTTCATTCCTTGATCCCCGAACAGGTGAAATTATCAAGGGTGTTGTAACTCTCGGTTCAGACCGTCACCGCCAGGATTATCTGATCGCCGAAGGTTTGCTTCTCCCTTATGAAACCGGCAAGCCCGTTACAGATGCCATGGAGAAGATGGCTCTCTCGAGGATCAGGCAGCTATCTGCTCATGAAATTGGCCACACCCTGGGTTTCAACCACAACTTCGCTGCCAGTCCGAAAGGCCGTGCTTCCGTAATGGACTATCCTTATCCCCGCTTCTCCATGAAGCCAGATGGAACCGTCGACATTTCAGATGCCTACGGTGAAGGAATAGGAGAGTGGGATAAGCGCGCCGTAATGTGGGGTTACAGTGAGTTCGACAAAGGCACAGATGAACATGCCGGACTCGAAAAGATCATGCATGAAACGTTGGCTCAAGGGTTTATTTATATCCCTGATATCGGTGGGAATGCCCATCCTACCTCTCACCAATGGGATGATGGCGCAAATCCTATTGATCAGCTCACCAACATCATGAAGGTGCGTAGAAATATCCTGGATAAATTCTCCGAAAAAGCGATACCAGACGGTCAGCCTATGGCTACTATAGAAGAAGTACTGGTTCCTGCCTATCTCCTGCACCGTTATCAGATTGAAGCCGTTGCCAAATCGATCGGAGGCTTATACTTTACCCACGCCGTCAAGAACGACGGTCAGGTGGTAACCCGGATGGTGGAACCAAAAGAACAGTGGCGTGCCTTTGAGTCGCTGATGACAACAATCAGCCCCGACGCGCTTAGTCTGCCTGAAAAACTCATCCAAATGATTCCCCCAAGGCCATCCGGCTACCCGGCATCCGTAGAGACCTTCAATGGGTATACAGGTCCAACATTTGATCCAATTGCCGCGGCAGAAACAGCAACAAGCAGTACCCTTTCGTATTTGCTTAATGCTGAGCGCGCAAGCCGCCTCGTAGAATACAACGCAAGGGACAGCAAATACCCCGGCTTTATAGAAGTTGCCGACAAACTCATAGAGCGAACCTGGAAAACCCCTCTGGCTGCTGGTTACAAAGGTGAGCTTCAGACCATGGTCAATAACCAGGTGTTGAAATACCTCATCACGCTGGCTGCCGATACAAAAACTTCAGAAATCGTCAGAGGTCAGGCTCTTTATGAACTAGGAGAGCTTCAACAATGGATGAAAGCAAAACTTAGCGGCTCTGCACCGCGACAAAAAGCAAACATGCTTTTCGCCCTTGCGCAGATTGATGAATTTAAAGCCAACCCCAATAAGTTCGACACACCTACTTCAGCAGATATGCCTCCGGGCGCACCTATAGGTATGCCCGGAATGGATTTCCTGAATACTGATGCATCTGGCCATGTATGTTCTTTCAACGAAATGTAAATCTAAAATATCCAGTATGACAACCATGAAGAAAACATCAAGCAGGAAGACCCTTAGCGTGCATTTTTTCGCCTTAATCTCTCTGTTCATTCTTAGGCCAGATACGTCTTCGGGCCAGGGATTCAGTCCTGCTAAGCTGGATGCATTGAAAACCGAGCTGATCAAGGAGATCGACGGCAAGCAAAAGATGACCCAGGAGATGGTCGATATGGTATTCAGTTTCGGTGAGCTGGGTTTCCAGGAGGTAGAGACCTCCAAATACCTGACCGATATCCTCAAGAAAAACGGCTTCACGATCGAACACGGCATCTCAGGCATTTCCACTGCCTGGACCGCGAAGTGGGGTTCAGGCAAACCCGTTATCGCGATAGGAAGCGATATTGATTGTATACCAAAAGCCTCCCAAAAGCCAGGGGTTGCCTACCATGATCCTATCATCGAAGGAGCTCCGGGACATGGCGAAGGTCATAACTCCGGAGCACCATTGAACATCACCGCCATGCTGGCACTCAAAAAAATCATGGAGCGTGAGAAGCTACCCGGTACCCTGGTGTTATGGCCCGGAGTTGCAGAGGAGCAGCTGGGCACAAAAGCATATTACGTCAGAGATGGCTACTTCAAGGATGTCGACGCCTGCATCTTTACTCACGTAAGCAGTAATCTGGGTACAGGATATGGACCTATCGGAACCAGCGGGATGATATCAGTAAAGTTCAATTTCGAAGGCGAGGCAGCTCATGCAGCAGGTGCTCCCTGGAAGGGCAGAAGTGCGCTTGACGCAGTGGAGATCATGAACACTGCCTGGAACATGCACCGTGAACACATGCTGCCGAGCCAGCGCTCTCATTATGTCATCACGGATGGGGGCGATCAACCGAACGTTGTTCCATCTAAAGCTTCCGTTTGGTATTACTTCAGAGAGCAGGACTATCCAAAGGTGATGCAGATGTACAAAGATGGCATCAAAATCGCTGAAGCGGCAGCTTCCATGACTGATACAAAAATGACTTACGAGGTTCTGGGTAGTGCATGGCCCGGTCACATGAATCAGCCTATTGCCGAAACGATGTACGAGAACATCAAGCAGGTTGGTCTTCCTTCATGGAGCGAGGCGGATCAGCAACTGGCTATTGCTACTCAGAAAGAGCTCAATCCAGATAACGCCGATTTGCATAAGGGGCTTCCAACAACTCTAAGTCCCATCATGAAAGTAGTTCCAGGAGCTTCTTTCAGCGGAGGAGGATCTGATGATATCGGTGATATATCCTGGAATGTGCCGACGATAGTTCTCGGCTACCCTTCCAATATTTCTGGTCTGAAAGGGCATGATTGGGCGAGTGCTATCTCCATGGCAACCCCTATTGCACACAAAGGAGTCACCGCAGGTGCCAAGGCAGAAGCGCTTACTGTATTGGATATGCTGGTTAAACCTGAGATCATAAAGGAAGCCTGGACCTATTTCAAAGACGTTCAGACAAAGGATGTAAAGTATACCCCTATGATCTCCAATACAGATAAACCCGCAGTTTCCTTAAATAAGAAAATAATGAGTGAATACAGGGAGGAAATGAAGAAATACTACTATAACCCGGCCAAGTACAAGACTTATCTGGATCAGCTGGGCATAAAATATCCTACCGTCCGCACCCAAAGCGTAAACACTCAAATCAGCAAATAATCAAGAATTCCGACATGGTAACAACAATGACAATTTCAAAGCGGTTAAGCACTTTCGCGAAGGCCTGCCTGATAACCGGTGCTGCACTTGTGTCCTACAAAGCCTCTGCACAGACCATTTCTCCCGCGAAGCTAGATGCGTTGAAAACTGAACTGATGAAAGAGATCGACAATCAGCAGAAATCCACTCAGGAGATGGTAGATATGGTATTCAGCTTTGGAGAACTGGGTTTTCAAGAAGTGGAAACCTCAAAATACCTTACAGGTATCCTGCAAAAGAATGGCTTTAAGATAGAGCAAGGTATCGCCGGTATTCCAACAGCCTGGACGGCAAAATGGGGATCTGGTAAACCTGTCATTGCCATAGGAAGCGACATTGACTGTATTCCCAAGGCTTCTCAGAAGCCGGGCGTAGCCTACCATGATCCGATCATTGATGGTGCTCCAGGACATGGCGAGGGTCATAATGCCGGAGAGCCTTTGAACATCACTGCGGTCCTGGCTTTAAAGAAGATCATGGAACGCGAGAAGATCCAGGGAACGATCATTTTATGGCCCGGAGTAGCCGAAGAGCAACTCGGGTCGAAGGCCTATTACGTCCGCGATGGATACTTTAAAGATGTGGACGCATGCATTTTTACCCATGTAGGCAATAACATGAGCACCAGCTATGGTGATGGGGGAGGCAACGGAATGGTCTCTGTAAAATTCAACTTCGAAGGTGAAGCTGCACATGCCGCCGGCGCTCCGTGGAAGGGTCGCAGCGGTCTGGATGCAGTTGAGCTGATGAATCTGGGCTGGAACTATCACCGTGAGCACATGGAAACCACACAGCGTTCCCACTATGTGATTCCCGACGGGGGAGACCAGCCCAATGTCGTGCCGTCTAAAGCGTCAGTATGGTATTACTTCCGCGAAAGATCTTATCCCAAGATCATGAAGATGTACAAAGACGGGATCAAGATCGCGGAGGCAGCAGCAAAGATGACGGATACCAAGATGACCTATGAAGTTCTTGGCAGTGCATGGCCAGGCCATTTCAATCAACCAATAGCCGAAGCGTTATATGAAAATATCAAGGCTGTAGGTCTGCCCGAATGGACTGACAATGACCAGACTTTGGCAAAGGCTCTTCAGAAGGAGCTAGGGTCCCCTGAAGATGGCCTGCCTGCAGCATTGAGCGGACTGGCAAAGCCAGCCATCTCATTGTCCGCCGGCGGTGGTGGTTCTGATGATATTGCCGATATCTCTTGGAACGTACCAACCGTGGTACTCAGATTTCCGTCGAATATCCCCGGTTTGCCTGGTCACCATTGGGCCAATGCTATTGCCATGGCCACTCCAATTGCCCATAAAGGTGTAACTGCAGGAGCTAAAGCCGAAGCGATGACACTGCTGGATATGTTCACTGATCCGGAGATCCTGAAAAGTGCCAAAACCTATTTTGCCGACGTTCAAACGAAAGAAGTAAAATATACCCCACTTATATCGGAAACAGATAAACCAGCCATATCCCTCAACAAGAAGATCATGGATGAATTCCGACCGGAAATGAAGAAATACTACTATAACCCCGCGAAGTATAAGACCTACCTCGAGCAGTTAGGAATTAAGTATCCTACTGTTAAAAAGGACTAGGTTGTGTAGTGAGCCAGCAGCCGCACCGCTGCTGGCTTTAAACGAAAACAAATAAATCATGAAATTGAAGCTGATCTCGATACTAGCCCTGCTTTTATGCAGTGCCGCAATTGCAAAAGGGCAAGCTCCTACCCATGTTCCGTTAATGGATGATACCTGGAGGCTGATTGCCCAGAAGAAGTATGTCAAGAATGCGCAATATAAGATGGTGCCCTCTTTCCCGCAAAGGCTTCAGGACATGGGGGACAAGCTTATCGAACTTAGCGGATATATCATCCCCCTGAAGGCGGAAATGGAATACACCAATTTTATGTTGGCCGTAGTGCCTTACGACCAATGTGCCTATTGTGGTCAGGGCGACATTCCCTCTATGATTGAGGTGTATGCGAAGCGTGCAGTTGGTGCCTCAGACAGGCCAGTAAGGATAAGGGGCAGGCTGGTGCTCAATAAGACAGGTGATAAACGCTCAGAGATCTTCCTTATGGATGCTGAGGTGATAAAATAACAATATGAATTTTCCTTCAGAACTAAGATATACTGCTGACCATGAATGGGTGCAGCTGAAAGATGGCCTCGCTACGATAGGCATCACCGAATTTGCTCAGAGTGAGCTGGGCGATATTGTATTTGTCGACATTCCTGTAAACAATGCTGAGCTTAACCAGCACGACATTTTCGGTAGCGTAGAGGCGGTTAAAACTGTGTCCGATCTCTTCATGCCAATTTCAGGAACGGTTATCCAGATGAACCAGGAGCTGGATCAGACCCCCGAGCTGGTAAATAGCGATCCTTATGGAGCAGGCTGGATGGCCGTTGTGTCACTAAGCGATCCCGATCAATTCGGGAAGTTGCTTACAGTTGATGAATACAAGTTGTTAATTGGTCAATAAATCCTGCTCTTTCAATATAAGATTACACTAATAATCATCTTGGAATTATTTTCAGATAAAAAATCTGAAAATGATGAATTTTAGTGTCGAAATAAATGATATTTACTTAATAATCCTTTAGAGATACAAAACTTACTCGCGCATTTTATGAAATTCAGGAAACCACTCGGTATTTTAATGAAGGAGGCCGAAGAAACCGGTGCAGGAACTTTAAAACGGACGTTGGGCGCCGGAAACCTGGTCGCATTAGGAATTGGCGCTATCATTGGGGCCGGCTTATTTGTCCGCACTGCTGCCGCCGCTGCCGATCATGCAGGACCCTCCGTAACGTTGTCCTTCATTCTGGCAGCTGTTGGCTGCGGGCTTGCAGGCCTATGCTATGCGGAGTTCGCCTCCATGATCCCTATCGCAGGCTCCGCCTACACGTACTCATACGCAACTATGGGCGAAGTGATAGCCTGGGTAATCGGTTGGGACCTCGTGCTAGAATATGCAGTAGGTGCTGCCACTGTATCCATCGCATGGTCTGAATATCTCAACAAGCTCTTAGAGACTTTTGGCGTGTCCATACCCTATGAACTCTGCCATTCTCCATTTCAGGTTTCCCCCGACGGTGTGAACGGTATAATCAATCTCCCTGCCTTGTTCATCGTCATACTCCTGTCTCTTGTACTCATCAGAGGAACCAAAGAATCAGCCAATGTCAACGGAATAATTGTAATCCTGAAAGTGGCTATCGTTATTGCGTTCATCCTTTTGGGTTGGTCTTACATAAATCCGGTCAATCACACCCCTTATATTCCTGTGAATGTCGGCGAACAAGAAATGATAGCCGGCAAAAAAGGGTTTCTTGACTATTTCGAGAATGACTTTGGGAAATTTGGAATGAGCGGCATAATCAGCGGTGCAGGGGTTGTATTCTTCGCCTTCATAGGTTTCGATGCGGTGTCTACGGCGGCCCAGGAGGCTAAAAACCCGAAAAGGGATATGCCTATCGGGATTCTGGTATCGCTCGTAATCTGTACTGTGCTGTATGTCTTGTTTAGTCACGTACTGACAGGCGTAGCCAATTATAACGAGTTTGCAACTGCCGGAAAAGAGGCCTCAGTAGCCTATGCTATCGAACAGTACATGCCCGGTTACGAATGGTTGTCAATATTGATCACTGTAGCAATTCTTGCAGGTTTCTCCTCGGTAATCCTGGTTATGCTGCTGGGACAATCACGTGTTTTCTTCTCTATGTCTAAGGATGGCTTAGTGCCAAAGGTGTTTTCGGAAGTCCATCCCAAATACCAGACTCCATATAAGTCGAACCTTATATTTCTGGTGTTTGTTGGCTTGTTTGCAGCATTCGTACCCGGAGATGTAGTGGGCGATATGACGAGCATAGGAACTCTTTTCGCGTTCGTACTGGTGTGTATTGGCGTAATTGTTATGCGGCGGACAGATCCTCATACCCCAAGAGCCTTCAAAACTCCGGGGATGCCTTATTTGCCAATTATCGGTGCTGTCGCATGTCTTCTTATGATGGTTGGTTTAGGTAAGCACAATTGGGAGCGACTTATTTTATGGATGGCTCTCGGCTTCGTAATCTACTTCGCGTATAGCGTTAAGCATTCTGTGGTAAGAAAGCAAAGTCGTAAAGATCTTCAGTAAGGCGAGTTTAAATACAAAACAGGCCCGCATAAATAGCGGGCCTGTTTTGTATTTATGAATTTTCCTGATCGGTCGAAGAAAGATTTGGGTCTTCCTCCGGATTCGTGCTACCCGCATCTGCGGTAGTTGGTTCTACTTTTACTGCTGGCGTCCGGGGTGTTCTTTTTCTAACCGGACGAGCTGGTACCGCTTCAGCTTCGGCCGTTGGCTGGCTGGCAGTTTTTCTTCCTCTTCTAACCGGACGGGCCGGTACTGCTTCAGCTTCGGCCGCTGGCTGGCTGGCAGCTTTTCTTCCTCTTTTAGCCGGAGAAGCCAGTGCCGATTCAGCTTTGGCTGTAGCCGGACTTGCAGTTTTTCTTACCCTTCCAGCCTTAGCTACAGGCGGGTCTGGTACGACCGGAAGCTCCGGTGCAGGTATTGGCGGTACATCAAAAGATTTAACACTTTCTCTGATCAAAGGTGTCTCAGTAGCGCTCTTCTTCTCCGCGGGCTGTGATAAAGATTCTTTCTGTGCTAGTGTTTTAGCAATTAGCGAGACGGATTTCTTTATCTCTTTTGCAGCCTTTTTAGGATTTCTTCCCTGGCCGACTATGGCTTTTTTAATTTCTTCAGTAAGCAGATCTTCCAGAGAGAGGCGTATTTGCTTTCTGGCTTTTTTAGTCAGTTCCTTTTCTTTTTTCTTCATTACTATTAGTTTCTTCAGTTATATTTGATAAGGATCACCCCAACTTCTCCTGCTGATTATTGCCTAGGTATTTCCTCTTTAAGCAATAGTAGCGTAACTTATTTGGGCAATATAACTAATTTTCTTTTAAGGGTAAATAGCCTGCCTGCAAAGTCTTTGAGATATTAATTTCTAACAAAAGTTAGTACCTTTGCAGCCCTCAAACGGGGGTGTGGTATATGAGTTCTGAAGCGAGTAAAACGATAAAATTAGCACTGCCAATCATCATTGGCGAACTGGCTCAAATGGCGCTCCATCTAATTGATGCAGCGATGGTTGGGGCGATTAGTTACAAGCAACTAGCCGCTGCGGCACTGGTCCTCAACGCCCTTAATATTCCCTTCGTGTTTGGTATCGGTATTACAATATCTGTTTCCCAGATGGTGTCTATGGCTCATGGCAGGAGGGATGGCAATCTCGTGTCACACTATTTCTTTAATGGTTTCGTGCTGTGTGCTGTTGCCGCCATTGCCATATCATGCCTGCTGGTCTTTGGACGCAATATATTATATCATCTCGGACAAGATCCGGAGGTCGTAGAGCTGGCGCTACCTTTTATGAAACTGATGGGGATGTCGCTCGTGCCGATGTTGTTGTTTATGACACTAAAACAATTTACTGATGGATTGGAATATACGCGCACAGCGATGCTGCTGTCGTTAATTGGGATGCCTGTAAATATTTTCCTTAACTGGCTGCTGATCTACGGTAACCTTGGCTTCCCTAGATTAGAACTGGTTGGAGCCGGATGGGCTACGCTCATTACCCGGACGTTTATTTTCCTGCTTCTTGCACTCGTCGTATTAAAGCACAGCACTTTCAGGAGATACGTTCTGGTAGGTAGAAGTCAGTGGAAGCTTAAAGCCAAAACAATGAAGGAGCTGCTTCACATTGGCGTTCCAAGCAGTCTCCAGATGGGAATGGAAGCCGGAGCATTTGCTGTTTCGGGCATTATTATCGGGACACTGGGAGCTGTTTCACAGGCTTCACACCAAATCGCTTTGAGCTGTGCTTCCTTTACATTTATGGTTTCCATGGGGCTTGCTCAGGCGGGATCTATTCGGGTGAGCAATGCTTATGGGGGACATAATTTTTCGCTCATCTCCAGGATCGGTCGCAGTACACTAATAACGGCTCTTTGTTACGGGATCTTCTGTGCAGTAATCTTTGCTGTCTTCCGATTTCAACTGCCTCAGCTGTTTAATGATAACAGTGAAGTTGTACATCTGGCTTCAGGCTTGCTGCTTTTTGCAGCGGTATTTCAAATTTCTGACAGTACGCAGGCCATCGGTGCCGGCTTGCTCAGAGGAATCAAAGACGTCAAAATACCGACTATACTGGTGGCAATTTCCTATTGGGTAGTAGGTTTGCCGGTTGGCTATGTGCTCGCGTTTTATTTTAAGATGGGCGCGACCGGCATGTGGCTGGGGCTGATAACCGGACTCACTTTAGCGTCTATCTTCCTTATTCTAAGATTCCTGCGAATGTCAAAGCGGAATGAACGGGTATCTGTGGCTGGATAGCCCGGAAATAAAAAAAGCATCTGTCAACGACAGATGCTTGAAAGCTTAATGATATATGTATTAATTAAATAACTTCTACATTCACCGCATTAAGGCCTTTTTTGCCTTTTTCAACTTCAAACTTTACGCGATCATTCTCACGAATCTCGTCGATAAGTCCTGTTGAATGAACAAAGATATCCGGCTCACCATTAGCTGGTACGATAAATCCGAAACCTTTAGTTTCATTGAAAAATTTTACTGTTCCTTCGTTTTGCATTGTATTAATATTAATAAAGCGCGCAAGGTATGAATTATTATCCAATAAGGCACTATAAATGGGCCTGTTAATCAAGGTTGCTGATACAATTATAGCTCCTTTCTGAGTCGTGCCACAGGGATATTCATGGCTTCTCTGTACTTCGCTACTGTACGGCGGGCAATATTATAGCCTTTTTCTTTTAGAATTTCAGCCAGCTTCTCGTCTGCCAGAGGATGGCGTTTATCCTCGTTTCCGATACACTCCTCCAGGATTTTTTTAACCTCCTTGTTCGAAACCTCTTCTCCGCTTTCCGTCTGGATCGCTTCCGAAAAGAACGATTTGAGTAAGAAGGTACCAAACTCGGTCTGTACATATTTGGAATTCGCTACCCTTGAAACGGTGGAAATGTCCATACCTATCCGGTCAGCTATATCCTTCAGAATCATTGGCTTCAGATTTCTGTCATCACCAGTCAGGAAATAGTCGTACTGATAATGCATAATAGCATTCATCGTTTTAAGCAAGGTTTGCTGGCGCTGTTTTATCGCATCAATAAACCACTTTGCCGAGTCCAGCTTCTGCTTTACAAACTGGACAGCTTCTTTAAGCTTTTTGTCCTTTTGTGACGTCTTATCATAATGCTGGAACATCTCCTGATAGGAACGACTCACTTTAAGCTCCGGCGCGTTCTGCGAGTTAAGCGTCAGAACCAGCGTTCCTTCTTTATTGCTAATATGGAAATCCGGGATAATCTGTAGTTGCTTTGTCGTAACAGCACCTGAATCTCCCGGTTTAGGATTCAGTCTCAGGATTTCCGCAATGATCTCCTTCAGTTCTTCTGATGAAATGTTAAGTGATTTTTCAAGCTTGTCGTAGTGCTTTCTCGTGAATTCATCAAGATAGTCTTCCACGACGCGTATAGCTTTCACAATACAAGGATTACTCTGATCTTTCTTTCGGAGCTGAATAAGGAGGCACTCCTGCAAATCGCGGGCACCAATACCAGCCGGCTCAAAATTCTGAATCACTTTCAGCATCTCCTCAACTTCCTCTTCTTCCGCAAACACATTCTGCGAGAAAGCAAGATCATCTATTAAAGAAGCGACAGAACGTCTGAGGTAGCCGTCATCATCCAGGCTTCCTATAAGTTGCTGACCAATTTGAAAGTCCTTGTCCGAAAGAGGAATCAAATCAAGCTGCTCCTGCAAATTTTCGTAAAAGGAACTCTGGACAGCAATGGGCATCTCTTTTTTGTCGTCTTCATCATCACTATTCTGGTCGTACTTGGAGCTGTAGTCGTTTATGTTATCTTCCTGGAGATAGTCATCAATATTAAACTCGTCAAAATCATCCGTTTTTTCTTCAGATTCATAAGTATCATCCGGATCCTTATCAGGATACTCTTCAACCGGGTCGTTAAGATTAGATAAACTAAGATCTTCAAGAGCAGGATTCTCCTCAAGTTCTTCCTTTATCCGGGCGTCCAGTGAGACTGTTGGCACCTGCAATAATTTGATGAACTGAATTTGTTGAGGCGATAGCTTCTGAAGTAACTTCTGTTGTAGGTTCTGTCTTAACATAAATATTGATTGCCAAAATTACATATTATAATTAATACGAGGTGGCGGATGTTTAAATATACGAAGACAACTAACAGTTTGAGTGCATTTGTGTTTTGTTTACCTTCGCATCATGTTTACAGGCATTATTGAGACCTTAGGTGAGGTCGTTGAGTTACAAAAGGATAAGGGAAATCTTCATATAAGAATGTCTTCATCATTTTCATCTGAATTGAAGATTGATCAGTCTGTTGCCCATAATGGAGTCTGTCTGACGGTAGTCGAGGTTCAGGGCGACTGTCATACGGTTACGGCAGTAGAAGAGACCCTGACTAAAACAAATTTGGGCGGACTGCAGTCCGGTAGTCTCGTTAATCTGGAACGGTGTATGCAGATGAATGGGAGGCTGGACGGACATATTGTTCAGGGCCATGTCGACCAGGTTGCTACCTGCACGAAAGTTCGCGATCTCGAAGGAAGCTGGGTTTATTCCTTTAGCTATGACCCGGAACTCGAAAACGTTACCGTCGAAAAGGGATCAATCTGCGTGAATGGGGTTAGTCTGACAGTGGTGGATTCTAATACCAGTAGTTTCTCCGTAGCAATCATCCCTTATACTCATGAACATACCAACTTTAAGGCTTTACAAGCCGGAGATCAGGTAAACCTGGAGTTTGATATCATAGGAAAGTATGTAGCGAGATTGTTAAAAAGATAGTCATGCGTTTCAAAAGCTGCCTTTTTATCAATAGATGTTAATTTTTGTTAAATAATTTGCAATTCCAAATTATTTTCTGATATTTGTATCAAGCAAACCGAAACACTTGCTTAAATACTGTAAGGTGGTGAAACAGGCAGACACACCTCCTTGTCTCGGTGGCGGAGAAAACGGGAAACCAGCAATGGCTAACCACTCCTTGAAGGTTCGATTCCTTCCCTTACAGCTCCTTTCAATAATTTAGGTTTATAATTGGTTAGTTTGAGCTCTCGCCCATCGAGAGCTTATTTTTTGCTTATATAATTCGTAGAAATACAGGTGTCGAATTAGTGTATTGGTAATTAATATTATTTTTTCTTAAAATATTTGTAAAATATATTGCAGAGTTGTTATCTTTGTATCAACAACTTCAAAAGGAAGTTATACTGTAGGGTGGTGAAACTGGCAGACACACCTCCTTGTCTCGGTGGCGGAGATCATGGGAAATCCGGAAACGGCCTAACCACTCCTTGAAGGTTCGATTCCTTCCCCTACAGCCCTTTCATATAATTTAGGTTTATAATTGGTTAGTTTGAGCTCTCGCCCATCGAGAGCTTTATTTTTTTCCAGACTTTAGGGCGCTCTTTGGGACATCAGCGTTATTCCTGATTGTAGTTTACTTTTATATGCGTCTTTATGGGGGCTTTGAATGCAAAAAGAAATATCCGTGTACCTGTAAGCATCAGCAAAGTGGTCAGCAAGTACCGTATCCGTTTCAGCCTGATCGGCTTCAACTTCAGGAAGGAATACTATGAATATCTGGAAGTCAGGGATGTGGAGCTGCGTAAACACGGGCAGCTGGAAGCGCAGGAGATCCGGTTTGAGACTCAGCCCGAAGCAGACCAGCTTCTGATGCTAAGCGTATCGCTGCTGGCTTATAGTGAAACACGGATGGAAGAAGGATATGTGCTACTGAACAGCAAGGAATTTAGTCCCTGTGCGCTGATCGCCGCTTATGCTGCTGAAGAGCCGGGAGAATTCCCTGCAGATCCTGGTAACCTGGAGTTGAACGAGTCGCAGTTATTGAGGGGAGCGTCCATTAGTATGATGTGTTATGAGGGCAACAGGCTGCTGCGTGATCTGGAACGAAAGAAAGAGCCAAAAATAAATGCGACGAACAAGCCGGTGAAGCAGCACAACGACAGGCAAGTCATGCAGATAGGGAAGAGAGTGTCGTTTTCCAAACCTTAAATAAAATGAACTAAAGGGATTGCAAGAAATCTACCTGATCTGTTTAGTTCAGGTTATACTTGTTCGATTTAACACTGGTTACTTTCGCCGCAAAGACGATAGCGATGATCAAAAGCCCTGTTATAATGCATACGATAAGCTGTAGATTGGATATAAGGTCAGACTTTGCTACATCGTTTTTTAGGCTGTTTACCAGAGTGGCACCTACATTCGATTGAATCCGTGTTAGTTTCGAGAGATGATCCATCATTTTATGATGACTTTCCAGGGCTTGCGTGTAAAATGCAGACTGTGCAGCTTCTTTGGAATCTTGTATTGAAAGATTAACGATTTCTTTTTCCAATAAAAGGTACTCTTTCAGATTATTTTTAAGTCCGTTAAAATGAAGGAGTTCTTCGTCAACCAGATAGGTTTTTTCGTACTTACTAATCAAAGAGTCTATTCTTTCATTTTGTCTTGTAAGCTGTTTACTGATCAGGAGGGTTGATGGATCGGATGATTCGAGGTATGATTCGAGCTGATCCCTTTTTTGATACGAAACTTCCGCTAAGAAAAAGAGGTCAGTAGCCGGAATAAGTCTGTCTTCATAAATGGAAAGCACCGCCTTGTTGATATTATTAATGTTGCGGGTTTCAAGTAAAGTAAATATCGTTATGCAGAAAATTATTGATCCCAGAACACAAGCGATCTTAAATTTCTGCGGAATAGCGTATATCCATTTCATAGGGTGGAACTAATTTAGGATGGTTCAATCGTAATATACATAAAAAAACAGCCTCTTACGTTTCTAAAAAAGTAAAGACCGGCTTTTGCCGGTCTATTACTACTTAATACTCCAACCCCTTGGTTCTTTACTGCAGAGGGGACTGCAGTCTATTTAGTTCTTCCCAAAAGGGATAGATAATAATGGTACTTTTGATCTTGACGCCATGATGCGGGTTTTGCTCCTATGGATAATTGAATCCCATAGGCCATGTTTCTGAGGAACCATTACCAGCAGGTCGGCATTGTACTCTTCAACGCCTTTTTCTATACCTTCGATGATGCTTCCTCCGTCAATCTCCCGGTAAGAATGGTTGACGCCCTGAAACTGCTCCTCAAGTGCGGCGTTACCGCTTAATTCTGTGTGAAGCTCTGCGTTTGCTTTCTTTATTAATTTATCTACGTGCAGCACCTGGACTTCAGCCTTCATATCGGAAGCGATCTCACGAAGCCTTGTCAGTGTTGTATTGGCTGTTGGGCACTTCTCGTCACAAGCGAACAAGATTTTGCTCATTCCTTTGAACTTTGCATCCTGAGGGATAACGAGTACAGGATATTTAGCATGAGCGATTATAGATGTGGTTGTATTTCCAAATAGTTTTTGATCAATACTATCTCCTCTCATTCCCATTACAACAAGTTCGGCGCTATGTTCAGCAACGAGTTTGTCCAACTCTTCCTGTATCTCTGCAAGCTTACTTACAGTAGTTACTTCGATGTCATAATTCACCGATGTTTTCAAAGCGATATACTCGAGTGAAGCCTTATTTGATGCAATCATTTTTTCAATTCCGGAAGCTGGCAGAAGCGTATTTGCTGCATGGGGCGGAATAACAAATGAGTTGTATAAAACTAACTTCGCATTTGCAAGTCTGGCCAGTGCAGCTGCATATTCCAATGCGTTGTTTGCGTCTTTTGAGAGGTCTGTTGCTACGATGATAGTTTTCATGATCGTGGGGTTTTGTATAGTCAAAGATAAGCCGGTTAGATACGATAAAATATGACTGCGGTTACTTAAAACCGTAATCTAGGTTGCCATTACCTGCCGTACTGTTAGTTTCTCATATTTATGTATTGTAGAGGTTGCCCGAAGTCTTCGGTCCTGCAGAGTGATATCACGGCCTGCAGATCGTCAATCTTCTTCCCCTGAACCCTTACCTGCTCGTCCATAATAGAAGCTTGCACCTTAATGCCGCTATCCTTGATCTTTTTAACGATCTTCTTTGAAGTCTCTTTGTCGATTCCTTCCTTAATTTTGATCTCTTTTCTGATCATGTTGCCGGAAGCATAGTGTTCCTTTCCGGTTTCAAGGGAATTCGGATCGAGACCTTGTTTCAGCATTCTGGAAATAATAGAATCTATAATAGCTTTCAACCGCATGTCGTTTTCAGTAACGACAGTAATTTCGTTAGTTTTCTTGTCCAGATCGACGGTACTCTTTGAGTCGGTAAAGTCATATCTGTTCAGGATCTCTTTTTTAGCGTTGTTGATTGCATTGTCCAGAGTCTGAGCGTCAATTTTACTTACAATATCAAATGAAGGCATAATATTAGTTTTATATTGAGGTAAACTTACAGATTTATATGCATAAACGAGATTCTCTAAACATGTTCGTGCGAACCTGGTTTATGAAGATAAAGGCGGCGGAGCCAATGTTTCGGGTTCTTTAAGGAAGTTGGCTGAGCATCGATTTCTTAATGTAGATTTAACATTAAAATTTACAGTTTTGCAAGGTAACGGCCGCTGCCGTTATATAAACTATCTAAATGGCTAAGGGAAATATACAGCTCACGAATCGTGAAATAAGTTGGTTATACTTCAACGAGCGTGTATTGCAGGAAGCTGCCGATGTTTCGGTGCCTTTGATTGAGAGGATCAGATTCCTGGCAATATTCTCATCAAACCTCGACGAATTTTACAGGGTGCGTGTTCCTACGTTAAGCAGACTGGCTAATATAAATGCCAAGGCGAAAGAGCTTCTTGGGTATAATCCGAAGAAAATTCTGAAAGAGATCAAGGAGATAGTAGTTAACCAGGAATACCGGTTTGACGATCTTTATGAAAACGTCATTATTAAGGAGCTGGAGGCTGAAAGGATCTTTATCATTAACGAAAAGCAGCTTAACGTAAAGAGAGGCGAGTTTCTGCGTAATTACTTCAGGGAAAAGCTTCTGTCGACGCTGGTGCCTGTGATGCTTGATGATAATAAGCCCTTTCCGGAGCTGAAGGATAGGGGGATTTATTTTTTCGTAAGGCTCAGCAAGAAAGATAAACGGCAGAAGGTGCAGTACAGTCTGATAGAAATTCCTCTGGAAAGTCTGGAGCGTTTCATTGTACTGCCGGAGACAAACAACCTCAAGTTTGTCATCCTTCTTGACGATATCATCCGGTATTGTCTTGACGATATCTACTTTATCTTCGACTATCCGGAAGTGGAAGCTTATTCTATCCAGCTGACCCGCGATGCGGAGCTGACACTAGACACAAATGTGAGTGAGAAGTTTATAGATACGCTGTCCAAGAGCCTGCAGAAGAGAAAAAAAGGGAAACCGATGCGCTTGTTGTATGATAATAATATCCCGTTGTCGATGCTGAGTTATCTGGTGGCTAAGCTTGACCTTACGCCCGATGGTCTTATTCCCGGCAGTCGTTATCATAACTTCAAGGACTTTATCAATTTTCCTAATGTAGGCAGACCAGAGCTTGAATATCCAAGAGAGGTTCCGCTGAGGGTGAAGGATCTGGATCTGAGTAAAAGTATATTCAGTCAGATGGCAAAGCGGGATTACCTCATTAATCTGCCGTACCAGTCATTCGACTACATCATTCATTTTATGCGTGAGGCGGCTATCGATCCTAAGGTGACGGAAATAAGCATCACTCTCTATCGCCTTGCTGCTAACTCCCGGGTGATCAACGCACTGATTAACGCGGCCAAAAATGGAAAAAAGGTAAACTGCCTGGTTGAATTAAAGGCCCGGTTCGATGAACAGAACAATATATACTGGATGAATAAACTGGAGGAAGAGGGTGTTAATGTGAGCCATGGGCTGCACGACTACAAGGTTCATTCCAAGATTTGTCTGGTAACCCGGATAGAGAAAGGCAAGCCGGTATATTACGCCAGTTTGGCTACAGGTAACTTCAACGAAAAGACATCCAAGATATATTGCGATCACAGTTTATTTACTACGCATCAGGGTATTGCTAACGAATTGAGGCGTTTATTCCGAGGCCTGGATAAGAAAATGTTCCTTGACGATTACAGATATCTGATCGTGTCGCCGCTGGAAACCCGTAAGAAGGTTTATGGGTTTATTGCCAATGAAATTAAGAATGCCCAGGAGGGTAAGCCGGCGTATATGGTGTTGAAGATGAATAGCCTGGCTGATGAAGAGATGATCGGGAAGCTTTACGAAGCAAGTAATGCCGGCGTGAAGATCCAGCTTGTTATTCGGGGGATGTGCTGTCTCGTTCCAGGCGTTCCGGGAATGAGTAAGAATATAGAAGTGATCAGCATCATCGACAAGTATCTGGAGCATGCCCGCCTCTGGATCTTTGGAAACGGGGGGGACGAGCTGATGTTCCTGTCGTCAGCCGACTTCATGACACGCAATCTGGATCAGCGTGTAGAGGTTGGATTCCCGATCCTCGATCCGGAAATTAAAAAAGAGCTCAGGGATATGATCGACATTCAGTTAATGGACAATACCAAGGCCCGCGAAATCAACGCCGCCAATACGAACCGCTACCGGCGAACGGAAGAAGTGGTTAAGCACCGGGCACAAAAAGATATATACACCTATTTAAAAAATAAAGCACAGAAGTGAGATACGCAGCAATAGACGTTGGTTCAAACGCCGTCCGCTTGTTAATAGCAGATATTAATCAGGAAGGTAAAGAAATTACATACAAGAAAAATACGTTCATCCGGGTGCCTCTCCGTTTGGGGGATGACGCCTTTATTGATAAAAAGATCGGTGAGCGTAAAGCCGATGAGCTGGTGAAAACGATGACGGCGTTTAAGCTCCTCATGGATGTTTACAAAGTATCGGATTATATGGCTTGCGCCACTTCGGCCATGAGGGAGGCTGAAAATGGTCAGGAGATAACGAAGCGGATCATGGAAGAGGGGAATCTTGACCTGCAGATTGTTGAGGGCCAGACAGAAGCAAATATTATTTATTCAACGCATATCGCGGAAAGCCTCGAGCTGGATAAGAACTATCTCTATATCGATGTAGGTGGGGGTAGCACGGAACTGTCGGTTTTTACGAAAGGGAAGGTTGAAGTGTCAAGATCTTTTTCTATTGGAACGGTTCGTATGCTGGATAATGCAGATACGCCTGAAGAATGGGATCAAATGAATAAATGGATTAAGACAAATACGCGCATCTACAAGAACCTGATCGGGATAGGAACCGGTGGAAACATCAATAAGCTGTTCCGTTTGTCCAATCAAAAGGAAGGTAGTCCCTTGAGCTTTTCGGTACTCAACGATATGTACCTGAACCTTCGATCTTACTCATTGAAGGAAAGAATTACCCTCATGAAACTGAATCCTGACCGGGCGGACGTTATTGTGCCTGCATCTGAAATTTACCTGAGTGTAATGAAATGGGCATCGGTAAAACAGATATATGTGCCCAGGGTTGGAATGGCCGATGGAATTATTCAGGTACTTATAGATAAGAATTTAAAATCATAAGTTTGCATGTCTTAACCAGGTATCAGGCTTATGAGCGTATTGCTTTTTACATCTATCCTCTTCATGGGCGCTATAGCGGCCGGTCTTGTCGGCGCTTTAACGGGACTTGGTGGTGGGGTGGTACTTATTCCGCTGTTAACGCTGGTCTTTAACGTAGATATCAGATACGCGATTGGTTGTGCGCTCATTTCGTCTATTGCAACCTCATCCGGATCGGCGGTAGCTTATATTAAAGAAGGGATCACCAACATCCGTATTGGTATGTTCCTGGAAATTGCGACGACGACGGGGGCGATAATCGGTGCTTTGATTGCTGTTTATATGCCTACAAATATAGTGGCCGTGATATTTGGAGTGGTACTGCTATTCTCTGCCTTGATGGCTTTACGAAAGAAGAACGAAGCGGCGGATACTTCTGAAAAAAGTACGCTTGCCCGTGTTCTTAATCTTAACGGTTCTTATACCAGTCCCGCGGGGCCTGTTGAATATAAGGTTCATCGTGTCATTGGCGGTTATTCGCTGATGACTGTTGCCGGAGTGATTTCCGGGCTGCTTGGTATCGGATCAGGAGCACTCAAGGTTCTGGCAATGGATACCGTTATGCGGATACCATTCAAGGTGAGCACTACAACCAGCAATTTCATGATAGGCGTTACGGCAGCTGCGAGCGCAGTGGTATATCTTCAGAGGGGTTATATAGAGCCTGATCTGGCTATGCCGGTTGTAATCGGGGTATTGATCGGAGCATTTGCGGGCTCAAAGATTCTTTTGAAGGCAGATGTTAAAAAATTGCGGCTGCTTTTCAGCGTGGTAATCGGTTTTCTTGCTATAGAGATGATTTATAACGGCTTAATGGGGAGTCTATGAGCAGATTAATAAAAACAGACAGAGATGTGGCCACGGTTGTGGGAAAGCTTCTCAGGTTTGGGGTTCTGTCGGCCTGTCTGGTAGCGACCCTCGGAGGTATCATGTTTCTGATTCTGCACAGGTCTGAGCTTTCAGATTTTACTCAGTTCAGAGGTGCACCGGAGCATCTCAGGAGCCTTGAGGGTATCTATGGAGGTCTTCTTGCTTTTGACGCGAGAGCGGTTATCCAGGCAGGGGTAATCATCCTGATTGCTACGCCGATATTGCGGGTAGCACTTTCTATATTCGCCTTCGCCCTGGAAAGGGATTATCTGTATGTGGCGATAACGGTTATTGTATTGCTCATTATTTCTATTGGTATGTTTGGAGGCCTGGCGGGATGATGAAAAAGGGTGCAATAGGGGTTTTTGACTCGGGATACGGGGGACTGACTGTCTTCAAGGAAATCGTACGACGCCTGCCACAATATAATTACATCTACTTGGGAGATAATGCCCGGGTGCCTTATGGAACTCGTTCGTTTGAAACGGTTTACCGGTATACCTGGGAGTGTATACAGCATTTATTTGCTTTAGATTGTAATCTCGTAGTACTCGCTTGCAATACGGCCTCTGCAAAGGCTTTGCGTACTATTCAGCAAAACGACTTACCGCTCTATGATCCCTCCAGGCGTGTGTTGGGAGTGATTCGACCGACAGCAGAGTTGATCGGGAATTATACGAAGACGGGTAAGGTAGGAATACTGGCGACACAGGGAACGGTGAGTTCAGAATCATACGTTATCGAGATTCATAAGTTCTTTCCTGATGTACAGGTTTACCAGGAAGCTTGTCCGTTGTGGGTTCCACTGATCGAAAACAATGAGTTTCGTACTCCTGGCGCTGAGTTCTTCATCAGGAAGGATCTGGCTAACTTGTTTGAAAAGAGTCCCGATATCGACACCGTTGTCCTTGCCTGCACGCATTATCCGCTGCTTACGGATATTATCAATAAGTATCTTCCGGCGGGTGTGAACTTGATCTCCCAAGGGGAGCTGGTAGCCGACAGTCTGGCTGATTATCTGGAGAGGCACAGCGATTTACGTGAGTATTGCTCTCAGGGAGATAGCAGGCAGTTCTATACCACGGGTGCGGTGCCCGACTTTGATGAGAAGGCCTCGCTGTTTTTAGGCAGTGAAGTGCAATCGGCACAGTTGCTGCTCTGATTTTCAAAACGCTTTATATTATTCCATATTTCGCATTAAAGGTTATTTTTGCGCATATATATTTATACTCCCTCTAAAATGAGCATTTCTAAAACATATAATCCTAAGGAAACAGAAGATAAGTGGTATAGTTACTGGTTGGAAAAAGGTTTCTTTCATTCAGAGCCGGATGATCGTGAGCCTTATACCATAGTGATTCCTCCACCTAACGTCACCGGGGTGCTTCATATGGGACATATGTTGAATAATACCATTCAGGATGTTCTGGTTCGCAGGGCGAGAATGCTTGGTAAGAATGCTTGCTGGGTTCCTGGTACAGACCATGCTTCTATAGCAACTGAAGCGAAGGTTGTCGCTATGCTGAAAGAAAGAGGCATTGAGAAAAAGGATATATCCCGTGAAGAGTTTTTGAAATATGCCTGGGAATGGAAAGAAAAGTACGGCGGCATTATCCTGAAGCAGCTGGAAAAACTGGGTGCTTCCTGTGATTGGGACAGAACCAAGTTCACAATGGATGAGGATCTCTCCGAAGCCGTAACAGATACTTTTATTCATTTATACAATAAAGGGCTGATCTACCGAGGAGTCCGTATGGTTAACTGGGATCCTAAAGGGAAAACAGCGGTATCGGACGAAGAGGTGATCCGTAAAGAAGTAAACCAAAAGCTATATTATATCCGTTATCAGGTTGCCGGTACGGCGTCTGCTAATCCGGAATATATCATTATTGCCACTACCCGTCCGGAGACGATAATGGCAGATAGTGCTATCTGCGTGAATCCTAATGATGAGCGGTATACGCATCTTAAGGGTAAGAAGGTGATTATTCCGCTGATCAACAGAGAGATTCCTGTTATTGAGGACGAGTATGTAGAGATGGAATTCGGTACAGGTTGCCTGAAAGTTACTCCTGCGCATGATTTGAATGACTATGAGCTGGGACTTAAGCATAAACTCCCCGTTATTGATATTCTGAATGACGATGGTACGCTGAATGAGAAAGCAGTTATTCTCGTTGGAGAAGAACGATTTGTAGCTCGTAAAAAGATTGCGCGTCTGCTTGAAGAGGCAGAACTCTTGGAGAAAGTGGAAGATTATAAATCGCAGGTGGGTTTTTCAGAAAGAACCGATGCGGCTATTGAGCCTAAGCTGTCGCTTCAGTGGTTCTGCAAGATGGAAGAGATGGCAAAGCCCGCGCTGGAATATGTGCTGGAGGGTGATGTAAAGCTTATCCCTGATAAGTTCATCAACACCTACCGTCACTGGATGGAGAACGTTAAAGACTGGTGCATTAGCAGGCAGTTATGGTGGGGACAGCGTATTCCCGCCTGGTATAACGACAAAGGCGAATGGGTAGTAGCGAAGACTGCTGAAGAAGCTGCCGGGTTATTTACTCAAGTCGGACAGTCTGCCCAGGGTATCGTTCAGGATGAAGATGTGGTGGATACCTGGTTCTCTTCATGGCTGTGGCCGGTATCAGTGTTTGATCCTTCTGTATGCGGACATCCTGAAAAAGAGGGAAATGCAGATCTGAGCTACTATTATCCTACAAACGACCTGGTTACGGCTCCGGAGATCCTTTTCTTCTGGGTGGCACGTATGATCATGGCGGGACATGAGTTCCGCGGAGAAGCGCCTTTCAAGAATGTATATCTTACAGGAATTGTACGTGATAAGCTGGGCCGTAAGATGTCCAAGTCTTTAGGTAACTCACCTGATCCTATTGAACTGATTAATCAATACGGTGCTGATGGTGTGCGCGTGGGAATGCTTCTTTGCTCTCCTGCGGGTAATGACCTGATGTTTGATGAATCATACTGTGAGCAGGGACGTAATTTTACCAACAAGATCTGGAATGCGTTCAAACTGCTTAAAGGCTGGTCTGAATCTACAACGCCGGGAGAGAATCCGGATAATAAAGCAGCGATTAGCTGGTTTGAGAACCGTTTCAACGAGGCGCTGGTAGAGATTGAATCGCATTACTCGCAATATCGTTTGTCTGAAGCCTTGATGGCGACATACAAGCTGGTTTGGGATGACTTCTGCTCCTGGTACCTGGAGATGGTAAAGCCTCCTTATCAGCAACCGGCAGACGAGTTTACGGTGTCTGCAACCAAAATATTCTTTGAGAAGATCTTAACATTGCTTCATCCCTTCATGCCTTTCCTGACAGAGGAGCTATGGCATGATGAAATATTCGGAGAGCGTACGGAGCTGGATTGCTGCGTTGTTGCGTCGTATCCACAGCCTGCTGCGACGGATGAGAAGTTGCTGAAAGAGATTGAGGTTATCAAGAAGGTAGTTTCTGAAGTTCGTAATACCCGTAACAGCAAACAGATATCGCCGAAAGAAGCATTGCCTTTAGCGGTAAAGACAAACTCTGATGTGGAGTATCAGGCCTACCTGCATATCCTGAATAAGCTTGCCAATTTGAGCGAAGTAACGTTTGTAGAGGAGAAGGTGTCAGGCGCGTCTTCGTTTATGACAGGTCGTGATGAGTTCTTTATCAGTCTGGAAGGCAATGTCGATCCGCAGGCAGAATACGACAGAATGATAAAGGATATCGAATACTTCGAAGGCTTCCTGGCTTCTGTAAATAAAAAACTTTCTAATGAGCGCTTTGTTCAAAACGCTAAACCGGAGATCGTTGCTAATGAAAAAGCCAAGCAGGCTGACGCGGAAGCGAAGATCGCTACATTGAAAGAGAGCCTGAAGGCCTTAAACCTGGGATAATATGAAATATCTATTCTATTCATTTATACTGATTGCTTTTACGAGCTGCCAGCAGGCGGGAACGACGAAGCAGGGTGCAAGTAACGCAGAGGAGAATCAGGTTGATTCAGCTATCCTGATCTCATGCGAAGGGGTTGGGGAGATTAAAATGAGCATCAGCTACGACGAACTTGAAAAGCAGGTTGGGGCTACTGAGCTCACGCCTCATGAAAATACGATTTATGGTAATTTTACAACTGTTTGGGAGAACACACCAAAAGCTGTAAACGTCTACTGGAAGGAAAAGACGCCTCCATTTAAGACCGTTAATTACCTGGAGGTAGTAGACCCGGCGTCCGTTTATCGTACAAGGGATTCTCTTCGTGTAGGAGTAGGTTTGCGCGATATGGTGCGCATGAACAATAACATGCCTCTTACTTTCCGTAATTTTTATGCTGAAGAGAGAAGCGGTCTGATCACCAGCTTTAATAACGGTGCGATTGCGGAGAGAAATCCTTGTCTTACCGGGGTGCTGGAGTGGTCTAGCCAGGAGAATGTTTATAAAGACCAGTATGAAGCATTCAAAAAGCAAGAGATCGTAGAATCCCACGAGAAAATATTGCAGAGAATTGAGGTAAATCTTAGTGCTATAAGGGTACTGAACAAACAATAATGCCGATTTTGCTTTTGTATTAATAAAGTTCCTTATGAAAAGAGTCGCATGCTTTGCCCTGTTGTTGTTTATCATGTCTTGTACAAACTCACCTAAAGTAAAAAAGGAGGCCGGCGACTGGCTGCAGGGAGGTGATCCGACGGAAATTACCTGCTGGGGCATCGGTGACATAGAATTAGAAGATTCTTACGATATATTGGTAGAAAAAGCCGGTCTTGATCATATAAAACAAGACTCCCTCTTTAAGGAAGGAATGTTTGAAAGAGTTATTACAAGGGTATGGCCTGATACTGAGAAGGAGATAATCGTCCACTGGAAGGAAAAAATGGCTCCTCTTGCGACTATCGAAATGCTGGAGCTCCGTGATTCATCTTCCGTTTACCATTTTACAAACGGCCTTAAAATTGGCAGCACACTAGAGGATCTGATCAAGGAAAATGGAGGCATAGAGTTCTCATTCTATGGTTTTGGATGGGATTATGGGGGTACAATCACAGATTTTAATTCAGGTAAACTATCCAACAATCTCCCATGTTTTCAGGGGGTGCTAGCATTACCGCGAGAGGCTTATGAGGATGCCGGGGCTGGAGAGGTAATGGGCGACAAGCTGATTAAATCGTCTCATCCTTTCTTTTCTAAGTTTAATCCACGTCTGGTAAACATCAAAATAAAGAGTGTAGGTTAGCCTTATAGACTGTTGTAGAAAGGAAGCGACTCCAGAAAGTTGTATCCTTTTGCCACGAAGTCAATCTGGCAATAATAGTGCTCAAGTCCGTTGGTTACAGCTAACAAGGGGATCTTGTGAACGATATTGTATCTGGCAATCTGGTCAAAGACCTTCTGACTGATCTTAACCGAGGGTGCCTTACACTCCACAAGCAGAACTTTCTGTCCCTTGGAATTGAAGGCTACAATGTCAGTTCTCTTTTGCAGTGAGTTAAGTTTTAATCCGCCTTCTAGCTTGATCAGTGATTTCGGGTAGCCTTTTTCCCGGATCATGTACTGCACGATATGCTGTCTTACCCATTCTTCAGGAGTAAGCACCAGAAATTTTTTCCTTATCTCATCAAAAATATAGGTAGTATCATCGCCTTGTCTGAGTTTAAAAGGGTAGGCTGGTAGATTGAGGGGATAGGGTTGAAACTGCACGTTCAAAGTTCATAAAAAAAAATCATTTTCCGGCTTTCGGCAATCTGACGTATCTTCGCTAGCTCTATGACGGCTTCCGCTTTATTAAATGATCTCAAGGCCCGAAAGTTCAGGCCGGTTTATCTTTTCCATGGCGAGGAGCCCTATTACATTGATCTTTTTAGCGACTACATTGAGAAGAATTTGCTTTCTGACGCTGAAAAGGGATTCAACCAGACTGTTCTCTACGGCCGGGAAACAGATGTGCTGACTGTTCTGAATTCAGCCAAGCGCTATCCGATGATGAGCGATTATCAGCTCGTATTGATCAAGGAAGCGCAGGATATGAAGTGGAGTAAGGAAGGGGACGATAAGAAAAATCAGGATCCCTTGTTAGTATATCTTGAAAAGCCTCTGGAAAGTACCATCCTCGTTTTTTGCTATAAGCACGGAAAGTTTGATAAGCGGAAGAAAACCTATAAGGCAATAGAAAAGTCGGGCTGTATATTTGAGTCTGCCACTATTTACGATAATAAGGTACCGGGCTGGGTAGAAGATTATGCGAGAGAGAAAGCCTACAGGATGAATCCCCGGGCATCGGCCCTTATTGCCGAGTATCTGGGAACGGATCTTTCGAAGATCTCTAATGAGCTTGACAAGCTGATGCTGAACATTCCGAAAGGGAACGAGATCACAGTAGATGATGTTCAGAATAACATTGGTATCAGCAAGGAATACAATGTGTTTGAGCTGCAGGACGCTCTGGCAAAGCGCAACGTTTTGAAGGCGAATCAGATCATTACTTATTTTGCCTCTAACCCAAAAGCTAATCCTATACAAATGGTACTGGGAGCGCTTAATACCTGGTTCACCAAAGTATTAAAGTTCCATTATATTCAGGATCGCAGTTCTTCCAACCTGGCGCGTGAACTCGGAGTCAATCCTTATTTTGTCAAAGACTATGAGCTGGCGGCGAAGAACTATAGTATGGGTAGATTATTCGACATCATGAGCATACTACGGGAGTACGACCTGAAAACCAAAGGGGTAGACTCCACAGGGAATACCGAAAGTGGAGAACTACTGAAAGAGATGGTCTTTAAGATCATTCACTAATCGCTGCTAATTAAACAGCAAACGCTCACCTTGTTTAGCCTCGTTAAAGTGTCCGTGTTCATAAGCCAGGTGCCCCGAAACAATAGTATGTGATATTGAAGAACCGAACGTATAGCCTTCGAAAGGACTCCAGTTACACTTGGAAAGGATGTTTTCTTTAGAAACCGTTGTGCTGTTGTTCAGGTCTACAAGTACCAGGTCTGCCCAGTATCCTTCTCTTATAAATCCACGGTTTTCTATGTTGAAGCATATCGCAGGATTATGTGCCATTTTTTCTACGACCTTCTCAATGCTGATCTTTCCTTGTTTGGTCATTTCAAGCATTGCTGTAAGGGCATGCTGCACTAAAGGACCTCCTGAAGGAGCTTGCAGATAGGGCTGACTTTTCTCTTCTATCGTATGAGGAGCATGATCGGTAGCGATAACGTCAATTCTGCCGTCGAGAACTGCTTTCAATATAGCATCTCTATCTTGTTCTGTTTTAACTGCCGGGTTCCATTTTATACAGTTGCCCTTCTCTTTGTAGTCTTTATCAGAGAACCACAAGTGGTGTATACAGGCTTCGGCGGTGATCCGCTTTTCTGCCAGGGGCAGTGTATTGCTAAACAGATCGGTTTCGAGTGCTGTAGATATGTGGAGAATGTGCAACCTGGAGCCGTGCTTTTTGGCGAGTTCCACTGCAACAGACGAAGACTTGTAACAAGCTTCGGCTGTACGGATCAGCGGATGCATGTCTGCGGTTATGTTATTTCCATATTGTGCCTTAAAGGCTTCCATGTTTCTCCTGATGGTTTCTTCATCCTCACAATGCGTGGCTATCAGCATGGGAGTGGAGCTGAAAATGGTTTGCAGGGTCTTCTCATTGTCGACCAGCATGTTGCCGGTTGAAGAGCCCATGAAGATCTTGATGCCGCAGACGTTGCGGGGATCGGTTTTTAAAACCTCTTCCATATTGTCGTTTGTTGCGCCCATGAAAAAGGAGTAATTCGCCAGGGATCTGGTGGATGCAATCGCATATTTGTCTGCCAGGAGCTCCTGGGTAACTGTATTCGGAACGGTATTAGGCATCTCCATAAAAGAGGTAATGCCTCCTGCTACGGCAGCCCGGCTTTCGGTGAAGATCTCGGCTTTATGTGTCAGTCCGGGTTCCCTGAAATGCACCTGATCGTCAATACATCCGGGCAACAGATGTAATCTTTCTGCGTTGATTTCCTTGTCGGCTTTCTTGTCGATGCTTTGGCCGATTTGTTCGATTAGCCCATCGCGGATAAAAACGTCGGCTTCAAAAGATTTTCCTTCATTTACGATGGTTGCAGATTTGATCAGAATGGATGACATAGAGAACTGAGTATATAGGAGCGAAGTTAAGCATTTATCAATCAATGGGCAGAGCTGATAACTAAATAGTATCTTTGCCGAATGCCTTCTTTCGAAGATTTTAAATTAAACCGGCAAATTCTAAATGCAATTGCCGACGCGGGATATACAGATCCGACGCCTATACAGCAGAAAGCGATTACGCCTATTTTGTCTGGTCAGGATGTGATGGGGATAGCGCAGACGGGTACAGGCAAAACTGCTGCCTATGTGCTACCTATGCTGATGAAGTTGAAGTATGCCCAGGGAACGGATATCAGGGCGCTGATCCTGGCTCCTACACGGGAGCTGGCTATGCAAATTGAGGTGAACATCAAGCAGTTTGCAAAGTATACAGATCTGCGGACCGTGGTTATTTACGGAGGGCTGGGTCCTAAGACCCAGATCGCGAATATCGCTGCTGGTCTGGACATTTTGGTTGCGACTCCTGGCCGCTTTCTGGATCTTTATCTGGAAGGACATATATCCACCAAATCACTGCAGTTTCTTGTTATAGATGAGGCCGACAAGATGATGGACATGGGTTTTATTGGCTCTATTCACCGGATTCTTGAGGTGGTGCCACGAAAGCGGCAGAACCTGCTGTTCTCTGCTACTATGAGCGAGCTTGTTCGTAAGATATCGGGCGACTTCCTGAAGTTCCCGACGGTTGTAGAGGTAGACGAGCAAGCGACACCTGCCGAGACGGTAAAGCAGCTGCTTTACTATGTTCCGAATCTCAAGACAAAGATCAATCTCCTGCAGCATCTGTTAAAGAACGTGGAAGAATTTCATAAGATCATGATCTTCTGCAAGACTAAAACCGTTGCGGACAATATCTACAGCTTTCTGAAAAGGCGGCATGGCGAGGAGCAGGTTAAGGTAATTCATGCTAATAAAGGTCAGAATACCCGTATAAACTCCATCGGTGCGTTTAAGGAGGGTAGTGTGCGGATCCTTGTGGCGACGGATGTTGCTTCCAGGGGAATCGATGTGACCAATGTCAGTCATGTGATCAACTTTGATGTGCCGATCATTATTGAAGACTATGTTCACCGGATCGGACGTACGGGACGCGCTTTACAGAGTGGCGACGCTATTACTTTTTGTAATGAGGCTGAGCGCTATTATATCAATAAGATCGAAAAGTTGATCCGTCAGCAGATACCTGTTGCCCAGATTCCTGATGAGGTTTTCGTAGAGGAAACGCCATACAACGAAAGACAGGACATCGCCCGTGAGATAGACATGCAGATGCGGAAAGAAGATCCCGAATTTAAGGGCGCTTTCCACGAGAAGAAGCATGTCATCGCTGCAAAGAATAATCCTGGACGAGGCCGTGCCGCCGGTTTCGGTAAGAGTGCCGGAAGGAGCTCTGGCAGCAAGGCATCACGTGCCAAATCATCAAGAGGAGGTAAAAAATAATGACTTCAAGGATTACTCCGCTGAACTTAACCTCGGCGGTGCTGCTGGTTATTCTTGGTTATAGTATCTTTGGAGAGGAAACGAATGACCTTGGCAGCAGTGTCTGGTTGTTGTCGGGCGTACTGCTGTTAAGCGTAGTTTCTGATATTCTTTTCAGGGGAATTTTGAAGAATCTGAAGCGGATATGGCTGATAGAGCTGCTCTTTATAAGTCTGGTAGTGGCTCTGATGCTGATAATAAAGCAGATATAATGGCCCTGGTTCCAAGGGGAGATGAATGTTAAAGAATAAGAACAAATTGCACTCTAATGAAAAAAGCAGAAATTAAAATAACCGTTGAACTTGACGATAATAATGTTCCTGAAGTCCTTACCTGGGAATCAACAGATGCGGAAACGCAGGAGAAGCTGGCTGCTAAAGCGATGATCTTATCGTTATGGGATCACAATTACAAGAATGCCCTGCGTATTGATCTATGGACAAAGGATATGCCTGTTGATGAGATGAAGCGGTTTTTCTATGAAACCCTGCAGACCATGGCAGATAGCTTCCTGAGAGCTACAGGAGAGACTAATATCGTAGAAGATCTTAGAGACTACTGCGCTCATTTTGCAGAGAAAATGGAAATCAAACAATAAGTAAAAATCATGAGCTCAAAGAATTACCTGGGTCTGTTTGGCTCCCTGCTTGTTGTCGCGGGAGCGATGAGCCCAATGCTTCATGTCCCTATCATGGGTAACTGGAATTACTGGGACTTGCATACAGGAATGGCCTCAGTGGTGTATGTCGTGGCTGGCCTGGGTGTGCTTGCTTCTGTGTCGGGTCGCGACGGGTTATTAAAATTTGCCGGATGGGCCGAGGTGGTTCTTATTCTGCTGACGTTGTTAGCAGTCTATTTGAAGGTGAACGACTCCTTTAGTTTCATCCCCTTTAAGAAGCTGGCCAGGGCTGCTACCGGCCTGGTTAAATACAGATGGCTGGGTTGGGCGTTGCTTGCTGCAGGATCTGTTACTATGATTATCGCTTCTCGCAGGGGTAGTAAGAAGGTGGAGATTGTCGGCTAAACAGTCTATTTTTACGAGATGGGGTTATTCGGTCAGGTAAAGTTTCTGATTCATAAAGAGATCATATTGGAATGGCGTTCGAAGTATGCTTTGAACGGCATTCTTTTGTATGTGGTTTCCACCATCTTTGTGTGTTATCTTTCCTTTAAGCAAATAAACCCTGTAACCTGGAATGCACTGTTTTGGATCATTATGCTGTTTGCTTCGGTTAACGCCATATCCAAAAGCTTCTCTCAGGAAAATAAGGGGAGGCAGTTGTATTACTATACCATTGCAAGTGCTAAGGCAGTTATTCTCTCGAAGATCATTTACAACGTCTTTCTGATGCTGCTGCTTTCCACGATAGCTATCGGTTTTTATACGCTTGTGTTTAGCAATCCGATAGGCGATCCGCTGTTTTATTTTCTGGCGGTGATCATCGGGAGTATAAGTTTTGCGTGTGTATTTACCATGATCTCCGGAATCTCTTCTAAGGCGGGAAACAACGGGGCACTGATGGCGGTATTGAGTTTTCCGGTGATAATACCATTGCTGATGGTGCTCATTAAGTTTTCGAAGAACGCTATGGATGGTCTTGACCGAACTGTTAGCTACAACGAGATCGGCGTTCTCGTTGCCATAAACCTGATCGTTGTTACCGCCTCTATCATTCTTTTTCCGTTTCTATGGAGGGAGTAATCTCATGCTCGGTGTAAGGCTGTATTGGTCTTGCAAACTAAGATGTGTTTTTTGGGTTATATATAAAACACATTCTATGAAGAAAATATTCTTTATTAATCACGGACTGACATTTTTTGTCACCTTTTTGTTCCTCGTTACTGCATCATCTTGCAGTAAGAGAAAGTCAGGTGATCAACCCCTGATGGATAGTACTTATATTGTACAGTACATGAACGCTGAGCCCCGGTTCAAAGATGAGCTATATTGGGGAAAATTATTTTATAAGGAGAGAGCTTATGAATTAGCCTGGTTCAAAGGCCATGAGCTTGTTCCGCAGGCGCAGGGTTTTATTGATGAGTTAGGTAAAGCCGGTGAAGACGGGCTTAATCCGGAAGATTACCAGCTCGTCGACTTTCAAAAGCTATTCAAAGATTTTAAAGGTATTAAACGCGATATGGAGAAGCGCGACTCTCTGGAGCTGGAGATCGATATGGCTTTGACAGCGTCTTATCTGAACTGGTCTTCAGACTATTATAGAGGACTCCTGGCTCCTTCCGAATCACGAAAAGCTGACTGGGATATCAACTTGAATAAGATGAACCTCAGCAGCGCTCTCACGAAGTTCCTTAACGAAAATGCAGAAGATGACATCGACTTCAGGCCGAACCATGCTGAATATGCCAACTTGAAAAAGGCTTTGGCAAACTTCAGAGAAGTGCAAAAAGCGGGAGGCTGGCCTAAAATCCCTGCTAGTGCTACAGTAAAGGATGGCCAGTCATCGCCGGTAGTGCCACTTTTGAAAACGAGACTGGCGAGCTTCCTCGGTAAAGACAGTACTGTAATGAAAGACGATAAGGCGGTGTTCTCAAGTGATGTGAAGGCTGCACTAAAAAGCTTTCAGGAAACTAGTGGTCTTACTGCAACCGGACGCTTAACACCTGAGACAATTCGCTTTATGAATGTGCCCGTGGAAGACCGGATTCGGCAGATCATTATCAATATGGAGCGTTGGAGATGGATACCCGAGAACTTTGGTTCTGATTACCTGATCGTGAATATTCCGGAGTTTAAGCTTAGGGTCTACGAGCAGGGTAAGGAGGCGATGAATATGAAAGTTATTGTCGGCAAGGAGCTTCATTCCACACCGATCTTCAATGACAAAATGGAACATATTGTTCTGGCCCCGTATTGGAATATTCCTCCTGGAATTCTTAAAAATGAAATTGCTCCATCAGTGAAGGCAAATCCTGGCTATCTGGCTTCGAAGGACATGGAGGTTATCACGAGCGACGGCACAGTCGTAGACCCGGGTTCAGTTGACTGGTCTGCTGCAGGTACCTCCGGCTTTAAATATACGGTCAGAAGAAGGCCGGGACCAAACAATGATCTGGGTAACGTCAAGTTTATATTTCCTAACTCGAGAAATATTTATCTGCATGATACGCCTGCAGACCAGCTGTTCAATGCATCAAAACGTGATTTCAGCCATGGCTGTGTAAGGGTGGAAAAACCCATAGACCTCGCTGTGTATCTGCTGCGTAATGTAGAGGGATGGGATAAATCTAGGATCATGGAGCAGATTAAGACCGGTAATGAGAAACATGTTCCATTAAAAGCTAAGCTGCCTGTATATCTGGTTTACTTTACCGCATCTGCAGACGCAGACGGACATGTTCGCTTCTTTGACGATGTTTATAATCATGATAAGAAGCTGAAGTCAATGTACTTCAGTAGGCTTTAGTCTTTATATGATAGCAAAAAAAGCGGCCTGGTAAAAATGCCCCCATTAAGCATCTAACTTAATGGGGGCATTTTTATATATCTATGTAGGTCTACCGGAAAAACAATCTATCATCCGACAAGCTGATTCACCTGGCTCAAGCAGGTACTTCAGCTTGCCGATAGCTTGTCGAAATAAGACATTGCGATAGGATTGTATTACTTTTTGTTGGAATGATCTTCAGGGATGATGTCGTTCTCTACTTCCAGTTGCTTTCTCAATCTGTCTGACTTCATCCTAAGCCGGGTGTCTTTCATTGGGCTTTCCTTTGGAATCTCGTCGCCCAGCAGTACTCCCCATGGTTTGAACATCTCGGAGCGGTCAAAGACAATCTTCATAACCGCAATGATAGGAAGAGAAAGGAACATACCGGATACTCCTGCGATTGCTCCACCCACAAGCACCCCTACTATAGTCCCTAGGGCGTTAATGCGGACTTTAGAGCCAACTATCCGTGGCATAAGGATGTTATTGTCGAGGAACTGCACGAAGGCGATTACACCCAGCACGATCAGTACAGGGGTAAGATCAGGTGATGATGCAAGGGTCAGAATCACACCTACAAGGTTGCCAATAAGTGCGCCCACATAAGGGATCAGATTTAAGAAAGCGAAGAGGACACCTATAAGCAAGGCATGCTTGATTCCCAGTACCAATAGTATACCGCCAAGAAGGATGGTCATATACGTAATTTGGATCAGCAAGCCGATCAGATAACTCTTAATGATGGCTTCACTTTCTCCAAGAACGTCTTCAACCTTGGTATGGTCCTCCTTTTTAAACCACATAAAAATGAATCGCAAAAGGAGATTTTTATAGGTTAGCATCAGGAACACATATATCGGCAGCAATGCAATAAATACAAGCGTGGAAGTTACCGAGGTTGCAGCTCCCGTAAGGAGAGTGCCGGCATAAGTCAACAGCTTGTTACTCTGTTCGTTTATGAAACTAATTTGTTCCGTAGTGGAAAAATGACTTATGGAATTGACCCATCCGCTCAGGGAGTTTAAGTGCAGAGATACGTTTCTTTGTATCTGTGGGAAATCAGAAACCAACCTGGCTACCTGCGAGGAGAAAAACCAACCGATCAGTGCCAGTAGGGTCGCCATTAAAAGTATCGGCAGGAAGATAGCAAGCGAGTTGGGAAACTTCAGCTTTCTGAAATACCGGTAAGCCGGAAGAAGTACGATGCTGATAAAGAAAGCCATTACTAATGGCATGACGATACTATTGCCAAGGATAATAAGGGCGACAACGAGAAATAAGCCAAGAAGTTCTATAGACCTTTTGACTGTAAGAGGCATTTCTTTCATTTTTATACTATATTAAGCACAACACAAGATAGCCAAATAGGTTGTACACCTTTCGAGTTTTTTTAATGACAGGAGATTTGGATCTTTATTGCTATACTTAAAACAACATATACTCTCATGATAGTTTACCAGGAAAATATAGATAAGGCATCTGCAGAGATCAGTCGCCTGGATAAGAAGATCAACCTCTATTCCGTGCTGCGGGTCTGCACCCTTGTAGTGGGAGGGTTTCTTATTTATAGCGCGATTAAGGCAGAGGCAGTCTGGCTCCTTTACTTGTCGCTGCTTCTGGTCATCATCATCTTCGCATGGTTAGTTAGTAAACAAAGCAAGTTCAGTGCATTGAAGGATTTTAACCGGGCACTCTTGCAAGTGAATGAAAATGAACTGGGAAGTATCAGGAATAGAACGAATATATACGACGACGGCACAGAATGGGTGGACGACCACCATAACTACACTTCCGATCTGGATATCTTTGGCAAGCAGAGCCTCTATCACCTGATCAACCGGTGTGCTACGGTATTTGGCCGAACGAAAATGGCTGTCTGGCTTGAAAGTCCATCTGAAAATGATACTATCCTCAATCGTCAAAGCGCTTCTCTTGAAATAGCAGGGAAAAGGAACTGGAAGGTTCAGTTTCAGGCTGCTCTTTTATTTGCTAAATCAGAATCTGCAAGAACTGAGGTTTCAGGCCTGTTCAGGTATCTTGAAACGGGCAAGGAATCGATACAGCCCTGGATAACATCCTTTTTAAAGCTTGGGCCATGGTTGTTCTATGGTTCGGCAATAGCAGCCTATTTTTATGCGCCTTTTCTGCTGCTTATGTTTACGACAGGACTAGCTAACATTATTTTGGTTATTGTCTTTAATGAGCGGGTGAACAAGGCGGAGAGAATGATGGGCAGGGTGGGAGAGACGCTTTTTCATTATTCCCGGGCTTTCCGCATGATCGAGGAGGAGAACTGGAACTCTCCTCTTTGTCGGGAACTTGCCGGAAAATTTACGCTGCCCGAAACAAATACGACACTTTCCGCCCAAATAAAGTATCTCTCTGAAATCATGAGTAAGCTGGATTACAGATTGAATATGTTTGTCGGTACCCTGCTAAATATCAGTTTCGCCTGGGATGTAAAGCAATATGCGGCTATTCTGGAATGGAAAGAGGCCAATAAAGATTATATTGAGGATGCTTTTGAAAGTGTGGGTTCCTTCGAGTGCCTGCAGAGCATTGCGGGCCTGCATAATAATTATCCGTCATGGAGCATGCCGGTTATCAGTACCGCATCCCGCTACACACTGAGAGCAGTAGAGATAGGTCACCCGCTGATCGCTGAAGATGTACGGGTGAACAACAATTTTGATTTATCTGATGACCTCAAAATTGATATCATTACAGGCTCCAATATGGCTGGGAAGAGTACCTTTTTAAGAACTCTCGGTATAAACACTGTTCTTGCTTTATGCGGCGCGCCTGTTTGCGCCAAAAACATGGAACTGAGCAATATGAAGATCTTTTCGTATATGCGTATTAAAGATTCACTGAATGAAAATATTTCCACCTTTAAAGCGGAACTGAACCGTCTGCAACTTCTGTTAGACGTTCTCAAAGAGGATGAAAAAGTGTATTTTCTGATTGATGAGATGCTCAGGGGAACAAACTCCGTGGATAAGTATCTTGGTTCTAAAGCCATTATTGAAAGGCTGATTTCTCAACGATCCGTAGGCATCGTGGCAACGCATGATCTGCAGATCGCTGAGCTCGAACAGGAATATCCTGATTATATCCGGAATTTCTATTTTGATATACGGGTTCTTGGAGAGGAAATGACCTTTGACTACAAGCTGAAGAACGGTGCGTGTAAAACGTTCAATGCCTCTCTGCTTTTGAAGAAGTTAGGCATCGAGGTGAACAAAGAAAAAGAACGCTACAATCTGTAGCCCCTTAAAAATTCTGTGATACCGATCCGCTTTTTACCTTCCAATTGAATAGTCTCCAGCGAGATATAGCCGTCCGGACAGGCAAATTTCAAAAAGGACTTGCCATCACTCAGGTATTGGCCAGCTTCCACTTCAGGCTTCCCATGCTCATATCTGGCAGAATAGACCTTTAGCGTTTTGCCGTCCAGATGGGTGAAGGCAGCCGGGTGAGGACTGAGTCCTCTGATATGGTTATATACATCCTTAACGGGTTTGGTCCAGTCGATCAGGCAGGTCTCCTTAAAAATCTTTGGGGCATGTTTTGTCTCCAGGGGATTACCGTGCTCGTCCAGAATCTTGTCTTGAGGCCTTTCCTGGTAGTCATTGTTTTCAATTGCCGTGACCGTTTTCACTACCAGATCAGCACCCGTCAGCATCAGCTTATCGTGTACGTCACCCGCCGTCTCATCCTCACCAATGGCTACTTTTTCAGCGAACAGGACATTTCCGGTGTCAATTTCATGCTGAAGGAAGAAGGTGGTCACCCCCGTTTCCTTTTCGCCATTAATGATGGCCCAGTTTATTGGTGCGGCACCTCTGTACTGCGGAAGGAGCGAGCCGTGAAGGTTAATAGTTCCTCTCGGTGGCATATTCCACACCACTTCAGGAAGCATTCGAAACGCTACTACTACCTGAAGATCAGCTTTAAATGCTCTCAGTTCTTCCAGAAAAGTTTCGCCCTTTAGCTTTACCGGCTGAAGTACTGGCAGCTGATGTTCTACAGCGTATTGTTTTACTGCGGATTGCTGCAGCTTCTGTCCCCGGCCAGCCGGCTTGTCAGGCGCCGTTACTACTGCCACTACTTCTTTTCCACTGCTTATCAATGCATCCAGCGATGCTACGGCGAAGTCGGGCGTCCCCATAAATATTATTCTCATGACTATGGATACAACAGGTATTTCTTTCTCATTTCTTTATATGTCGAGAGCTTGGGTTCCCAGCTTGCACGTATTTCCCGCTCGCTCATGCCTGATGCAATCTGCTTCTGCAGCTTATCATTGCCGGCAAGTCTGTTGAAGTTATTAATCTGCTTGCTCTGTTTGAAGTCGAAAAACTTCTCTTTTTCCGGATAAGAATTATACATATCGATCAGCCAGCTTAGGTTCAGCTGTCCCATTTTTTTGAATACTGAAATATCATATTTGCGCAGATCCAGTCCATAGCATAGTTGATTCTGATGTAACGGCGTCTCGCTCATTCCCTTTATGCTGACGGGGGTAAACGTAAAGTCGTATTTTCCCTTTAGAGCAGGACTTCCAAGTACCTGGAAAGGCATGTGCGTTCCGCGGCCCTGACTGATAATGGTTCCTTCGAACAGGCACAATGAAGGGTAGAGGAGGATAGACTGCTGTGTGTTCAGGTTAGGTGAGGGCTTCACCGGAAGGGTATAATCCATATCATGGCTATATCCCTTAAGTTTGATAATCTTAAGATCACATTTAACCTTTCCTTTCAACCATCCTTCACCGTTCACCATTGCGGCGTATTCACCTATCGTCATGCCGTGAAGAACAGGAATAGGATGCATGCCGATGAACGATTTAAACTTCTCTTCCAGAACGGGACCGTCTACGTAAAAACCATTCGGATTAGGTCTGTCCAGAACTATAAGCTTAAGCTTGTTCTCCGCACAGGCTTCCATAATGTAGTGTAAAGTCGAGATATAGGTGTAAAACCGCACTCCAACATCCTGGATGTCAAACACCATGATATCAATTCCCTTAAGATCCTCAACAGTGGGCTTATAGTGACTGCCATACAAGGAGATCACCGGAAGGCCGGTCTTCCCATCGATATTGCTGTTTACTTTGGCTCCCGCACTTGCTTCACCCCTGAAGCCGTGTTCAGGACCGAAAACCTTCACAATGTTGATTCCCAGAGACCTCAGACTGTCTACGCTATGTGAGTTGCCGATTATAGAGGTAGGATTTACAACCATCCCAACTTTCTTGCCTTTCAGGTCAGACAGATATTCGGATGTTTGGTCTGCACCTGTAAGCAGCATGCTTTTCGAACTTGAATTTTTTCCCTCGCCGTCTATTTTAGAGCCAGCTTTATCAGACTGCTGTACGCTGCCAGGCTGTTTGGTGTTACCGCAGGATACAGTCGGCTGGCTCAGTAAAAAGCCGCTAAGCAGAAGAGATGTAAGGTGTTTTATCATGTGACTAAAGATATATCTGCGCATTTGTCAAGGAAGAAAAATGTGCATCTTTGCTAAATTACAAAAAAACTTTATAGCGTGACTTTCGCCTCCTTTATTGCTAACAGAATAACTTTCCGCTCAAAGCGTACATTTTCCAGGCTCAGTGTACGGATCGCTATTGTAGGGATCATGCTCGGTCTTGCCGTGATGATCTTGTCTGTTGCCGTTGTTAAAGGCTTTAAGTCTGAAATTCGTGAGAAAGTACGCGGCTTCTCCGGTGACATCATCGTCATGAAGTATGGCTTGAACGCATCCAATGAGGCTTCCCCGTTCAGTATTCATCCCGATACCCTTGCATTGCTCTCTAAGCTCCCTAATATCTCCTACATCCATCCTTACGCCGTAAAACAGGGGATAATCAATGCCAATGACGAAATGGAGGGCGTAATGCTCAAAGGAGTAGACAAGAATTTTCACTGGGACTATTTTAGGAATGTACTCATCTCAGGAGATGTAATTGACTTTACAGACAGCGTTAAGGCCAAGAGACAGATCCTCATATCTAAGGTGATAGCAGATCGAATGCGACTAAAGGTCGGCGATGACTTTCTAATGTATTTTGTGCAGGAGCCCCTCAGAAGAAGGAAGTTTGACATTGTCGGGATTTATGATCTCGGAATTGAGGAAGTAGACAAGGCCTATGTTATCGGAGACCTGTCTGTGATACAACGCCTGAATAATTGGGACCCCAACACAGTTGGAGGTTATGAAGTCCGGGTCAATCATTTCGACGCCCTCGATCATTCAGCCTTAAACGTCAACGATAGTATCAGCATGGGCCTGCGCGCCTACTCCATAAAGGATTACTACCCGACTATTTTTCAGTGGCTTTCCCTTTTGGATATTAATACAGAAGTGATCCTGATTCTTATGCTTGCCGTAGCGATCATCAACATGATCTCCGCGCTGCTTATCATTATATTGGAAAGAACAAATATGATCGGCATACTGAAAGCCATTGGGGCAACTAACTGGAGCATCCAGAAGATATTCCTCCAAAACGCGGCCTATCTGATCGGTTTCGGTCTGCTACTCGGAAACGTATTAGGTATAGGTCTCGGCGTGTTTCAAGCCCATACGCATTTCTTCAAGCTTGATCAGGCGTCCTATTATATATCTTTTGTGCCCGTACAGCTGGAAGTTGCCGATATCCTTTTGCTGAATGCCGGAACTCTCGTCATCTGCCTGCTGGTGCTTATTATTCCTTCAACACTGGTTAGCAGGATCTCCCCCGTGAAGGCCATCACGTTTAAATAGACTATCGCGAATTAAAGTTCCATTTTAGGTTGAGCCCTGCAGAGCTGAAACGGATATCCTGCGAGCCGAGTCCTCCCAGGGGGTATTTCAGAAAGGGTTCAAGAGATAATTTGCTTTGTTTTCCAACCGGATAACCATAACCAACAGACAAGTTCAACATCCTGGCAAAGTCAAAGCTGCTGGTGTTGGTGGTTGTCTTCTCGTTAGGGAACGACTCTACTGAACTATCATGGATCGAATTATATCCATAATCATAAGTATAGGTTTCGTCAAAGAAGAAGTTTGAACTCAGGCCTGCAACAATATAAAACTCGTCTCTATTCTCGAAAAATGTATACTTCAGGTTTACCGGAACATCAAGCCCCATTAAAGACGCATCATAACCATAAATAGAGTAATTTATAGCCGAGGTCTTTGCCTCCGGACCGGCAACCATGAGATTCTGGCTGGTAGACATAGTTGAGCTCAGGAAGGACGCTGCTGCCTGCTGGGGAATCCGCGAATCGTAGCGCAACGAATTTTGAGCTATAGAAACACCTGTTGTCAGCTTCAGCTTCGATGTCAGATCTAGTTCAGAACTGATACCAATACCGGTATTTACCCGCGATTTGCTACCCTCAGCATAGGAAACGTGGCTGCCCGCATACAGACTGAATGATAGCTTTGAATCCTTGCTGTTTTCTTTACGGTTGGAGCCTTCCTCTGCGAGGAGTTCGCGCTTAGCCTGCTGCAGCTGATCATAGCTTTCAGGGACAGCAGCAGCCTGTGGTCTCCTGACTTCGCCTGATACAGCGGGAGCCTGTTCCGGTATTTGCTCCCTGGTATCTGCAGAGGCGATTACCGGGGTTTGTTCCAAAGCAGTTGTAGCCGAAGAGTCTTTTAAGGCAGAAATTATCAGTGACATAGACACAGGTTGTTCTTTAGCAGGTAAGTTCAGCTCAACATTCCGTTTGCCCGACCTTGCAACATAAAACGTAGTTTCCTCTGCGTTTTTACTTTCCGCAGCCGGCTCATCAGCCCTCTCTCTCTCTTCATCCCTTGTTTCAGAAAGGCTTTTTTCCTGAGGCAAAATACTCTCCTTAGGTTTCTCCTGAGAAGCCAGTTGGATCTTTTTGTTTTTTGGATAAAGTAACCATACACCGGCAACCAGCAATAATATGGCAGCGGCCGACCCAAGCCAATAAACGACAGAAGATCGGCGCTGAGGAGCCGGATATTTCATACGCAGTTGTTCCCAGCCCTGATCAGCCGAGTCATCCTCGTACTCATCAAAGACCTGAGCAATACGTTCAGCCAACTTTTTGTCAAAACTATCTTGCATAGCTACCCTCCTGATGATTCCAGTGCTTTCTTAATTTTTCTTTAGCCCGGCTTAAGTAAACCCGGGAGGAGCTGACCGGTATTGATAACATATCGCCTATTTCGTCATGACTGTAACCGTCGATTTCATAAAGATTGAATACTGTCTTTTGAATCTCCGGAAGGTAGTTCAACAGCTTAAGTATGTCTTTTGCATTTATATTTTCCACTGCTTCCGGTGCCTTGCCAAGATAAATGGCTTCATCTATATCCGCCTGATTCATATGCTTCAGGTTTCGTCTTCGGTGATCAATAGACGTATTCACTATAATTCTACGAAGCCAAGCCTTAAAAGGTTGGTTTTCATCGTAAAAATTTATTGCTTTAAAAACCTTAATAAAAGAATCGTTCACCACTTCCAATACATCATCCTTGTTTTGTAAATACCTCATCCCAACGCCCATAGCATATCCATAGAAATGCTTGTAAAGTTTTTCCTGAAACTTTATCTCTCCCGACTTGCACCTTGAAATCAACTCGTTTTCAGAAAAACTCTGAGGTTTATGCATGGACTTGGAATCGTTTTTAATCAATCCTTAATACTTTTTTGACTTAAAACGATCTGCTATCATAATAGTATAAATACGCAGATCCGGATAATTACGCTACAATAGAATATCAGTTTTAAATGGTTTTCGCTTCGTTCCAGAATATATCCATCTCTGCCAGGGTCATATCCTGTAGAGACTTGCCATTTTCTGCGGCTTTAGACTCCAGATATTGAAAACGCTTGATGAACTTCTTGTTGGTCTTTTCAAGAGCGTTTTCCGGATTGATCTTAATAAAGCGGGCATAATTAATCAGCGAGAACAGTAAATCCCCAAACTCTGCCTCAGCCTTTTCAATGTCCACAGGAACTCCGGAAATAGTATTAAACTCCTCTTTAAACTCCTGCATTTCTTCCTCGACCTTCTCCCATACCTGCGATTTATCTTCCCAGTCAAAGCCCACGCCTCTGGCTTTCTCCTGTATTCTCGAAGCCTTAACCAGCGCCGGCAGGGAAGGAGGCACACCTCCTAAGACAGATTTATTACCTTCCTTCAGTTTGATCTTCTCCCAGTTCTGTTTAACATCTTCCTCGTTCTGAACAACAGTGTCACCGTAAATATGCGGATGTCTGACGATGAGCTTCTCACAGATGCCGTTAAGCACATCTACAATATCAAACTGGCCTTTTTCCGAAGCTATCCTCGCATAAAAAACCAGATGAAGCATAATGTCGCCTATTTCCTTCTTGATCTCTTCGATGTCAGCCTCCAGGATCGCATCAGAAAGTTCGTAAGTTTCCTCTATGGTCAGATGTCTCAAGCTTTCCATGGTCTGTTTTTTATCCCATGGGCACTGGTCTCTAAGCGTATTCATTACCGTTAAGAGTCTTTCGAATGCAGAAGCCGGTGTATTGCCGACCGACGGAATAATATTTTGAGACATATATATTTATTTTAAACAAAAATAGAGAAATTCCCAGAGCATAAGAAGGCGTACAGCAGACCTTAAAGCAGAAACGGCTGCCAACATCGTGTGCCGGCAGCCGTTTCTGTATATGCTGATTGGTTTTATACGCCTAATTTCTTTCTCACATCAGAAGAAATGGCCTTTTTATTCAGGAGAAGAGTTGTAGTTTTCAACTTAACAAAGTTTTTAGTTACATAAAGGAACCCTTTGTAATCATTGGAAAGTCCCCATGAGTTCTTAACGATGTAATACTCCTTGCCGTTCTGGTCTTTCGCCAGGCCAACGATATGCATGCCGTGATCGTCAGTAGTGCTGTAATTATCATACTCCAGCTGTCTTAACTCTTCAGTTATGTTCATCTCTGCCTTTGGTCCGTTGAACATCTCATTGATCTCCTGCTGGCTCATATTCTCGTATTTTTTCTCCGGAATATAAGCAACGCCGTTCTTCCAGCTAAAGCCTTTCTCACTCACATCTGTTGCCCAGGCTACAGTATAGCCGTTCTTCAGTGCGTTATCGATAGTGCTTGTCAGCTCGTCCATCTTTACATTATAAACCTGATCAAATGACCAGTTGTCCGGTACCAACAAGGTAAACTTCTTATAAAGAGGATATTCCTTGAAGGATGACAACTCCACATAATCGTCGGCATTCAAGCCTACAACTTCTTTAGCGAAGCTTTGTGGCGTATAACTTTTCCCTTCAAAGTTGAATGATTCAGGAACTTTTCCCAGATAAGCGTCAATAGCACCTGTATAAGCTTCGAGCCAGTTTGGCGTCAACATACCATTCGGGTTTTTAACTACTGCCTGAAGGATGCTCTGCGAAACCGCCGCCATCTCAGCAAACTTATTCTTTGATGTGCCATAGTTTAGCCCGGTATAAACACTCTGAGGCAACGCACCGTATTTGCGGTACATATTGATTACGTCATGAAAAGCACCGCCATCGCCCAGGCTTACTGCTCCCTGCATACGCACGTAGTTTCTGCCTTTCTCAATATAAGAACAGCGCGCAGGATAAATCTGAGAAAGTTCTACAGGCTTACGCCCCTGTTTGATCATCTCCGACTCCAGGAATGAGTTGGTTGAATAAGCCCAGCAGGTTCCCGAAGATCCCTGATTTTTAATGGATGTCGTCTCAAGATTGATGACTTCAGTAAATTTAAAACCTGCTTTGCTATTATTGCTTTGATTAGCGTCTAATGATTTAACAAGATTGTCTTGTGCAAAGGAAAAACTGGCTGCCGAAACGAATACAGCAGCTAAAATGGATGGTCTGAACTTCATTCTTTAGTTAATGATTACAAATGCCCCGCAAATAAGCGATGATCGCCTTTTTGCAGGGGCGTTTCTTTTTGATAAACCAAAAATACGAGCAATTTGCCTAATTTGAAAACTAAAAGCCCCTTAATCGCACTTCGGATGTGTAAAAATAAAGGTGTCTGAAGTTCCTTCTGGTCCCATGGTGTCACCTTTTAGCTGCTGCCACCAGAATTTTGCATGCTGCATCGGATGATTTCCCTCTTCATTCATAGTCTGCGCGTCGAACAGGCGGCCATTCACCATTACAGATCTGATCTTATCGGTATTACGTATATCATCAAGCGGATTAGCGTCCAATACGATCAGGTCGGCAAGCTTTCCAGGTTCCAGAGATCCTATCTCTTTCGACATGCCCAGATAGGAAGCACCGTTAATCGTCCCCGCGCGGAGGATGTCATGTGTACTCATGCCGCCCTGGGCCAGCATCCATAATTCCCAATGAGCTCCAAGACCCTGAATTTGTCCGTGAGAACCCATGTTTATCTTCGTGCCTCCATCCGCAATATATTTCACTGCCTTTGAAACTTCAATATGCCCGTAGTCACCAAATTCAGAGGTCATTCTGCGTCTTGAGCGGCTGTCGATGATTCCCCGTGGGGTGAAGCCCAGCAGCTTATCGTTCTCCCAGACGTTTGTGCGGTCGTACCAAAAGTTTTCTCCCGACTGTGAGCCATAACTCACAATGAGAGTAGGAGTATATGCCGTTTTGCTGCCGTTCCATAAAGATTTGACGTCTTTGTAAACCGGAATAACAGGGATGTTATGCTCAATGCCGCTGTGCCCGTCCAGAATCATCGACATATTGGTAAAGAAGGTAGAACCACCTTCCGGGAATACCTCCATCTTCAGCTCTCTGGCCGCTTGTATAATTTGCTGTCTTTGCTCTCTTCTGGGCTGGTTATAAGATTTTACAGAGAAAGCACCCGACATCTTTAATCTCCTAAGGTGCGAGCGAGCATCATCAGCACCATTAATAACCGCCTTGAAGTCGCCATCCGCTCCATACAGAATAGTTCCGGTAGAATAAATACGCGGCCCTTTTATCGTTCCTGCTCTCACCATTTCAGCCTGACTCAGCACCATCTCCGTATTGCTGGAAGGGTCATGAGCCGTCGTTACGCCATAAGCGAGGTTTGCATAGTAGCTCCAGTCCTGCTGAGGGGATATCCCGTCCGGACTAGTAGGCAAGTGGGCATGCACATCTACCAGCCCAGGTATGATAGTCTGGTTGTCTGCACTGATCACCTTCGCATCATCCGGTACTTTCACTTGATCGGTCGGACCAACAGCCGTGATCCGGTTACCCTCTATCACAATGGTTCCGTTTGGAATCACTTCCTTTCCTTTCATCGTGATGATCCGTGCGTTGGTCAGTGCGATCTTTCCCTCCGGAACGTCGCTTTTGATCTTCAGACCGATTTCAACGCCCAAAGTATCAATAGGAGGCAGGTTATTGGGTGCTCCCTCAGCAAAGCTGAACGTATTTTTTACTTGTCTGCTGAAATACTGCGAACCGAGCGTCCAGTTCAGGTTCTTGCTGTCGTGGCTCCAATGGAGATAAATCCCCGCATCACGCGTCACCTTGGTCACCGGTAGCGACTTATTGGTTGCCGACAGCTCAATTCCATTAGCCGTATTCAGGAGAGGGGTAATGTAAGCATTGAACAGCTCAGTGAAAGCGAGCCATTTGCCATCCGGACTAGGTGCAAACTGACTGGCATATTGAGAGTGGTAATGTACGCGCTCACTGCCGCCCATAAAGTCAACACTCATAAAGGCTTTTTTACCTTCGTGCGTACTCTGGAAAAATATCCGCGAGTCCGTTCCATTAAAATATGGATCCACTCCCTTACCTACCACTCTCTGAGAAGTCCCCCCATTGGCAGGAATGATATAGATTCCCGCATTCTTCCCATGCGTGTAACCCAGCATATGATTCCCTCCTCCCTTTGCATAGACGATCTTATCACCCTTGTTGGAGTAGCGTGGCGTATAATAAAAACCTTTTTCTGTTGTAAGCGGCTGCGAATCAAGCGTCCGAAGATCAAGTTTCCTAATAGAGGCCTTGTCTTCGTCAGTCCAGGCAACATACACCAGCGACTTGCCATCAGGGCTGAAATTCGGATCAAACTCAAACTCGGTACCCTTGGATATACGCTTAGGCTGACCATTAGGCAGTTCCTTCAGATAGACGAATCCACCAGAATTAAAGGCAATCATCTTTCCATCCGGAGACGTGGCAAGCTGCCTGATCATCCTCGCATCAAACTCCTCATTAAAAACCTGGTGTTCAAAGTGAAGCGCTTCAGCAACAAGCTGTGTAGAGTTGACTTCAAAAGGGATGATGCTCACAGTCTGCGACAGGATATCCAGATTCCGGATCTTTCCCTTCGCATAAAAGACGATGTTCTTGCTATCTGGAGTAAAAGCAAAATTCGGATAAACGCCGAAGATCGCCCATGTCTCCTGCTGATCGCGGGACAGGTCATCATAAACAGGCCACTCTTCTCCTGTGCTAAGGTCATGCAGATAAAGCACCGATTTCAGCCGTACTCTCCTTACAAAGGCGAGCAGTTTTCCGTCAGGCGATACCCTCGGGCGTACTGCCCCTCCCGGGCCTCCTGTTACTTTTTCCGTTTCCCCGGTTTCCCTGTTCAACCGCTTAATAGCATATATCTCGCCGTTCGGGTCCTTATTGTACTGGAAGTACGGACCCGGACTGACATCTTCGCTGTAATAAATATATTTCCCGTCGTGGGATACTTCCGGTTCGCCGGCATCCTGCTGGTCATTCTTGCGTTTGGTCAGCTGTACGCCTTCGCCTCCCGAAATATGATACATCCACATCTCGCCTGCTCCAAGAGAGCGGGTGTTGGTGAAGTGCTTCCGGCCGATAAGAAACTGATTGTCGGGCGTCCATACCGCGTTGTTCAGCAGCCGGAAGGTTTCCTTTGATACCGCCCGTTTACTCGAGCCATTGCTGTTCATTACCCAGATATTGTCGCCACCCTCGCGGTCGCTCGTGTAGGAGATCTGCTTGCCGTTCGGACTGAAGCGGGGTTGTACATCAAAAGCATTACCTCCCGAAAGTAAGGTCGCCCTACCGCCTGATACAGGCATTTTATAGATATCACCCAGCAGGTCAAACACAATTTCTTTGCCGTCCGGGCTGACGTCCAGATTCATCCATGTCCCTTCATCAGTAGTAAAAGAAACTGTTTTAGAAGGGCCCCCCGGCTTCTCTACGTTCCAGTTCGACTTTACCTGTGCAGATGCGTATTGAAAAAAAAGTGTAAGAAGTATCAGTGTGTGTCTTTTCATTATATATATCGGTAAGGTCTGCAAATATAACTGCATTTATGCTCATATCTCAACGCACAAAAAATATGTATGTTTGAAGTCATGACAATATACGAGGCACTTAAAGCATACTGGAACTTCGACTCCTTCAGACCCCTTCAGGAAGACATCATCCAATCGGTGTTAGACGGAAAGGATACGCTTGCCCTCATGCCTACAGGAGGAGGGAAATCCGTCTGTTTCCAGGTGCCCGCGCTCGTACAACCCGGAATCTGCATTGTCGTATCACCTCTGATTGCGCTGATGAAGGACCAGGTAGAAGCACTCAAAGAGAAGGGAATTGAAGCCGTTTCACTGGTTTCCGGAATGTCCAAACGTGAGGTGGATATCCTTCTCGACAATTGCGTATACGGCAATATCAAGTTCCTCTATATCTCTCCCGAACGCCTGCTGTCATCCCTCGTTCGCGAGCGGATCAGCTATATGAAAGTCAACCTGATTGCCATCGACGAGGCACATTGCATCTCCCAGTGGGGTTATGATTTCAGACCTCCCTATCTGCAGCTGGCCGAGCTGCGTCAGCTCCAGCCGAATGTGCCCATTCTGGCCCTTACAGCCACAGCGACGGTACGCGTCATCGCTGATATCCAGGAGAAGCTCGCCTTCAAAGCACCTAACGTCTTCACCAAGAGCTTTAGCCGTGTAAACTTAAGCTATGTAGTTTCACAAGAAGAAAATAAAGTCCGAAAGCTACTTTCCGTTGCCCGCAACGTTCAGGGAACGGGGATCGTCTACGTCAGGAACCGGCGGGAAACCCAGGAGATCTCCCGGCTCCTCAACAGTGCCGGAATAAAGTCTGATTTTTATCATGCGGGACTCGATACTCCGCAGAGAAGCCAGAAGCAGCTCGCCTGGATGAAAGGACAGCTGCGCGTCATCGTTGCTACAAATGCATTCGGAATGGGGATAGATAAACCCGACGTCCGCTTTGTTGTGCACATGGACGTTCCCGAAAGTTTGGAAGCGTATTACCAGGAAGCAGGTCGGGGGGGACGTGATGAGAAGAAAGCATATGCCGTTCTACTGTATAATCCCGGCGACCGCGAGCTGCTGGAAAAAAGACTGGAACTCAAGTTTCCGCCAGTACAGGAGATCCGGCACGTGTATCAATGCCTGGGCAATTACTATCAGATCGCCCACGGTGCGGGAGAGGGGCTTGTCCTTGATTTTGATATCGGTGACTTTTGCTCACGCTTTAAGCTTGACGCCGTAAAGACTATCAACGCCTTGAAGTTCCTCGAGCATGACGGATATCTGATGCTCACCGAAAGTGTTTATCTGCCTGCCAGAGTCCAGATAGAAGTTTCTTCAGAAGAACTTTACCGTTTCCAGATTGAAAATGCATTCTATGACTCCTTCATTAAGGTGATGCTGCGCTCCTACGGTGGGATGTTTGATAATTACAGTCCCATTCAGGAGTTCGAGATCGCCAGGAAGACCGGCAAAAGCCTCGACGAGGTGGTGTCTATGCTCAACAAGCTTCAGGATTATAAGCTATTAAGCTACCTGCCACAAACAGATAAGCCTCAACTGCAATATTTGAGAGCAAGGATGGAAGCCGGAAGCATGTTCCTTGATACCAAATACATGAAGGAGCGCAAGGAGACCATGACCGGGCAGATCGATGCGATGCTGCATTACGCGGAAACGAATATCTGCAGAAGCGTGACACTCCTCCGCTATTTTAACGAACTGAATGCTGATAAATGTGGTACCTGCGATGTCTGCCTGGAGGAAAAAAGGAAAGCCACAACTGCAGGCCTTACCGAGCAGATCACCTATGAATTGGTCGATGCCCTTTCAGGTCAGCATCTAAACCTCGAAGAGCTGATTAGCTCGATGCATTCCGGCACCGAAAAAGAGCGGGTCGCCGTTCTGCGCCACCTTCTGGATGCCGGCAAGATCAAAACCGACGGAGAAAAGTACTATATCTAAGCCCGCTTAGACCTGGTCAGGTATTTGATCAGTTCTATTGCAACTGCCGAAGCAGCTGTAATTGTCAATATGATCTCAAAGGCTTTCAGTTCCAGAGGTTTCGTCTTGAAAATGAAGTCGAGCGCCGGTACATAGATGATCAGCAGCTGCAATACAACCGTAAGGGCTATTGCTCCCCACATTCCCGCATTAGAAAAAATAGATTTCGAGAACATGCTGCGGCTTGATGATCGAACGGAAAGCGCATTCACCAGCTGTACAAAGCAAAGTACTGTAAATACCATAGTTTGCTGAGTAGCCGTATCATAGCCGTGACTCATTGCATAGTACTGCGTAAATAGCGCCGCTGCCGCCAACACTACCCCCGTTGCAAGGATCTTTTTCACCAGTCCGCCTGCAAAGAGGTTTTCCTGTGGAGGCCGGGGTGGACGGTTCATGATGTCTTTCTCCGCAGGTTCTGCCGCAAGGGCAAGGCCGGGAAGCCCGTCTGTTACCAGGTTGATCCATAAGATATGAATGGGAAGGAGCGGAATCGGGAAGCCAAGAAAAGGAGCCAGGAAGATCACCAGGATCTCTCCCAGATTACAGGAGAGAATATAGAGAACGAATTTTCTGATGTTATCGTAAATTCTCCGGCCTTCTTTAACCGCTTTGACAATCGTCGCGAAATTATCGTCAAGGAGAATCATATCCGAAGCCTCTTTGGTTACATCGGTTCCTGTGATACCCATCGCTACACCTATGTTGGCCTGTTTCAGCGAAGGCGCGTCATTCACACCATCGCCCGTCATGGCCACAAACTCGCCATTTGCCTGCAGTGCCTTCACGATATTCAGCTTCTGCTCAGGAGACACACGTGCGAATACCGCGATATCTTTAATCTCCCGTTTTAATTCCTCTTCCGACAATTGTGAGAGCTCGGCGCCTGTTCTGCTCGCGGCATTCCCTTCGCTGACAATGTTCAGCCGTGCAGCGATCGCCAGGGCGGTAAGAGGCTGATCACCGGTAATCATAACAGATTTGATGCCCGCCGTCTGGCATTCCCGCACCGCATCAATCACCTCCTCCCTTGGTGGATCGATCATGGCCGTCATGCCCAGGAAATCCAGTCCGCTTTCCAGTTCCTCCTTAAGCTCCGGCTTCTCATCAAATGTCCGGTATGCAAAAAACAACACTCTCAAGCCTTCCTCTGCCCATTTCCGGTTAAGTTCCAGCCATTCATTTTTCTGTGTTGCATACTTTTCGCCCAGCACCTCGACGATTTTGGCCGGAGCGCCTTTTACAAACATGATCCATTTTCCATCATGCTCGTGCAGTGTACTCATGCGCATACGCACTGAATCAAAGGGGAGTTTTCCAACCAGCGGAAACAAGCTTTCAACATCTTTCCTTTTGTTGCCACGTCCGCTTGCATAACTGACGAGGGCCGTTTCTGTAGAGTCGCCGAGCAATTCATCCTTAGCGGAATAGCGTACCTCATTGTTCAGCATCATCGCCTGGAGCAGCAGGTCTTCCTGCTCTTCAATGGACTGGAACTTCTCAACCGTCATCACGTTCTGAGTCAGCGTTCCGGTTTTATCACTGCAGATATACGTTACCGAACCCAGCGTTTCTACCGCCGGGAGCATACGGACAAGCGCATTTTGCTTCACCATCCTGCGGGCGCCCCCCGCAAGGCCGATTGTGATCACCGCCGGAAGCGCCTCGGGGAGCGCGGCTACGGCAAGCGACAATGCCGTCAGGAACATCGCAAAAGGCGGTTCACCGCGCCACAGTCCGAAGCCGAAGACGATCAGGCAGATTACTACTACAATAACCGCCAGCTGCTTGCTGAAAACCGCAAGCCTCTTTTGCAGAGGAGTCTGCTGGTCTTTAACCTCCAGTAACCCCGCTATCTTCCCTATCTCCGTATACATTCCGGTGCCGGTTATGACAGCCTTCGCCGTTCCGCTGCTAACGGTTGTACCCTTGAATACCATATTGTGCTGGTCGCCGGGGAGGAGGTCGTCAGCAGATATGCTTTCAGTAATCTTTTCGACCGAATGACTCTCTCCCGTAAGAGCAGCTTCTTCCGTTTTGAAGGAGCTGGACTCCAGAAGTCGCCCATCCGCCGGCACGATGTCACCTGCTTCAAGTAAGATAATATCGCCGGGAACAAGCTCCGAAGCTTCCAGTTCAGTAGGATGGTTATCACGCAAAACCAGGGCCGACTGGGCCGACATCTTTTGCAGCATACGAACCGATTCCTCTGCGTTATATTCTTGCACATACCCTATCCAGGCATTTCCAATGATAATAGCCAGAATCACATAAGCGTCGGTATGTTCACCAACCAGGAACGATATCAGAGCCGCAACGATCAGAATAATGATCATCACATCTTTAAACTGCGATAGAAGTATGCTGAACTTGCTCTTCCGCTGAGCTTCCTTTAAGGTGTTTTTGCCAAACTTTTCCTGAAGGGCAGGAATGGAGGAGTTGCTTAGTCCGGAGGTGCCGGTATTGAGTTCTTTTAAAACCTCTTCTTTATTGAGCTGATACCAAACTTTCATGAACGATGCTTAATGACGAACTGTCAAAAAGTTAATCAATAAAGTACCGTTTTGTTTTGGGAGATGTCTGAAAGCTTGGTTAAGGTATATAATGCGGTCTTATACAGTTATATAACCAGTATAAGACCGCATGACTTTATCAGGCCGGATTTTTCAGCGACTGAATGAATCCCGGGATTTTATCCTGGTAGTTTTCTGTTGCGAGTAACTTCACAAAAGCTGTTCCGACGATAGCACCGTTGGCATATTCACTTGCTTTGCTAAAGCTCGCATGGTCTGAAATGCCGAAGCCAATCATGGCGGGATTCTTCAGGTTCATATTACTGATGCGGGCGAAATAGTCATCTGTCTTTGAAGAAAGATCCAGATTCTTACCGGTAGTCGAAGCAGAAGAAAGGAGATAAATAAAGCCGTTGGTCAGTTCGTCGATATGGCGGATGCGCTCGTCAGAAGTCTGCGGCGTAATCAGGAACACATTACTCAGGTTATGCTTTTTAAAGCAGTCCTGGTAAAGATCCTCGTATTCATACATAGGCAGGTCAGGGATGATCATTCCGTCTACACCCACCTCAGCACATGCCGCACAGAAACGTTCCACTCCATACTGGAGCACAGGATTGAAATAGCCCATCAGCAGCACCGGAATGCTAACCCGTTTGCGCAGGTCCTTAAGCTGTTCGAACAGCACCTTGATGGTCATTCCGTTGTTGATGGAAGTCAGTGAGCTGTTTTGGATCACCGGGCCATCTGCCAGAGGATCTGAGTAGGGGATGCCTATCTCCAGGAAGTCTGCTCCTGCCTTTTCCAGGGCTTCGGCGATATCCAGCGTGTCGTTTAATGCAGGATATCCCGCTGTGAAATATATAGATAGTACTGATTTGTCCTTTTGTTCAAAAAGCTTGTTTATTCTATTCATTATAGTCCGAAATAGGTCATATATGTACTCAGATCCTTGTCGCCTCTGCCCGATAGGCAAACCACAACCGTTTCATCGCCTTTAAATTCCATTTTAGAGAGGTAGGCCAGCGCATGAGAGCTTTCAATAGCCGGAATGATGCCTTCCAGTTTCGCCAGTTCCAGCCCTGCCTGCATAGCCTCATCATCCGTGATGCTGACATAAAGCGCACGTTTGGATGTATGAAGGTGAGCATGCTGAGGCCCGATACCCGGATAATCCAGACCCGCAGAAATAGAGTAAGGCTCAACCACCTGTCCGTCTTCTGTCTGCATAACGATCGAACGGCTGCCATGAAGCACCCCTTCTTTTCCCAGCAGGGTCGTTGCAGCCGACTCTCCCGAGTCAACACCTTTTCCCGCAGCTTCTATAGCAATCAGCTTAGCGTGCTCATCATCCAGGAAGTGGTAGAACATGCCCATGGCATTGCTACCCCCGCCAACGCAGGCAAGAACGTAATCCGGACTCGATGTTCCGGTTTTTTCCAGCAGCTGCCATTTGGTTTCTTCGGAGATGATCGACTGAAAACGCGCAACCATATCAGGGTAAGGGTGGGGACCAACCACAGAACCTATAATATAATGTGTATCAGTAGGATTGTTGATCCAGTCGCGCAGCGCCTCATTCGTAGCATCTTTAAGCGTCTGGCTTCCCGAAGTCGCCGGGATGACCGTAGCACCCATCATCTTCATGCGGGCCACGTTAGGAGCCTGACGTTCAATATCGACAGCACCCATATACACGATGCACTCCAAACCTTTCAGTGCACATACCGTTGCCGTTGCCACACCATGCTGGCCCGCACCTGTTTCAGCAATGATTCGCTTTTTACCCAAGCGCTCAGCAAGAAGGATCTGACCTACAGTATTATTGATCTTATGCGCACCCGTATGATTCAGGTCTTCACGCTTCAGGTAAATTTTCGCACCGTATTTCGCCGACAAGCGCTCTGCCAGATAAAGAGGAGAAGGGCGTCCCACATAGTCTTTCAACAGCTGCAGATACTCCTCCTGAAATTTAGGATCCTGAATATATTCCAGATATTTTTCTCTTAGTTCCTTGACATTCGGATACAGCATTTCGGGGATGTAAGCACCGCCAAACACGCCATAATAGCCTTTTTCATTTACTTGATAGCTCATAATATCTATTTAAATATCGCTTCTAATTTAGTGTAGTCCTTCATTCCGGGGGATATTTCGAATCTGCTGTTTACATCTATGGCATATAAGCGACTGTCGTCGATCTGCCGTATTTCATCCAGCTGTTCAATATCTATCCCCCCGCTTAAGAAGAAAGGTTTCGTCGTTTTGTTTTGCTGCAGGAGCTTCCAGTCGAACAACTTTCCCGATCCGCCATGAGCGGGAGTCTTAGTGTCAAAAAGGAAATAGTCCACGCTGTCTGTGTATTCCTTCAGTATATCGAAGTCGAAATGCTCGTCTACGCCGAAAGCTTTAATCACTTCTACGTTTAGTGTGAGCATCTCCCTGCAGAAAGCAGGCGATTCTGCTCCATGCAGCTGCACAGCATCCAGTCCCATTTTTTCAATCCATTGTTTTATTTCTTCAGTCTCAGCATTCACAAATACTCCCGTCTTTTTAATGCCTGCAGGAAGATCAGCTAAGAGTTGCGGATCAACCTCAGCGGCGTACCTCGCCGATGGCGCATAAAAGATGAACCCCAGATAGTCCGGCGACAAAGACGCCACCTCCCTGATGTTTTGGGCATCCTTCATTCCGCAGACTTTAATCTTAAACGGACGCGAAGATATATTGTCGCTCACGGTCATTAGTTGAGGCTGATTAAAGTATTGAAGCTTTTAAGTGCCTTTTTAGACAGGAGGGCTTCCTCCGCTTCGTAGAAACTGTCGGCAAAAGACTTCTCAGGACAGATGGTTTTAATTGCCAGCGCAGCATTTGCTAGCACTACGTTGCTTTGCTCCGCCGTGCCGCGACCGTTTATCACCTCCGTAAATATCCTTGCCGATTCTTCAACCGTGCTTCCACCACCGATGGTAGCAGGATCGATCTTATCAAAGCCCATCTTTTCGAGCGTATAAATTTGCTCACCACCGTTGCTGAAAGTCTTAAAACTGCCGGTCAACGAGATCTCATCATACCCATCAAGGGCATGGATAATGGTATATTGTTTATCAGATTTCTGGTACAGATAGGCATAAAGCCGCGCTATCTCCAAACTAAACACACCCACCACCTGGTAAGCCGGATTGGCCGGATTAACCATTGGTCCAAGCATATTGAAGAACGTTTTTACCCCGAGCTCCTTGCGGATAGGGGCCACATTCTTCATTGCCGAATGGAAGAGGGGAGCATGGAGAAAGCAGATGCCTGCCTGCTCAACGCTTTTCTGCAGGAAGGAAGGATCGTTGCTGAACTTGCAACCCAGGTATTCCATCACGTTGGAAGATCCGCAACCGGACGACACACCGTAATTCCCGTGTTTCGCGACGTGATATCCGGCTCCCGCCACAACGAACGATGCCAGTGTCGAGATGTTGAAGGTATCTTTACCATCACCACCGGTGCCGCAAAGATCAACAAGTTTGTATTGCTGAAGTTTAGGGTCCAGGCAAAGGTCGAGCATGGCATCCCTGAAGCCTTGAAGCTCTTCGACAGTCATGCTTCTCATACAATACGCTGTCATGAAGGCAGCCATCTGCGAGGCATTGTATTTCCCTGTTGTGATATTGGTAAGAATTTCTTTAGCCTCCCGGGAGTTAAACGTTTTGTGCTCGAATAAGCGGTTGAGTATCTGTTTCATCGATTGTCTTTTCTGTCCCCCGGCAGGACAAAAAAAAGGTTGCCTGCCGGGCAACCCTGTTTATTTTCTTTTTATAAAAATATACATATACAGTTTGCCCTTACGATTGACCGAATTGCCACCACCAAAGCTTATGTATAGTATTTGTCTTCATACCTGTATTACAAATATGGTAAAATGTTTCAGATATAAGAAGGTAGTTCAGGAAATAATTTTGCCAGATATATCTACCACTGAGCATCTGAATAGATTGTGTAAAGTCGATATCTTCATGATATTCCATCGCCTTAAGCAAGATAAGCAACATCAATGAAGTCTACCTTCCAGATGATCCAGCAACTGATCAGCATCCCGCATGCCATGGAGATCAAAGTATATCCAACCCATAATGTGCAGCCTTACTTCCGCAATAAGTCCGACCAGGGCGAGGAAAAGTCGGACTTTTCGCTGCCTTTCATCTGAACCTATATGCTGCCATATAAAGGATATCCAGCTTAAGTACCCCGTCTCTTATATCATCAAATTTTCAAAAATCCATAAAATTTTGTCGAAAAACGGATAAAAATCGTCATGT